>ERZ773103.67-NODE-67-length-96071-cov-3.942551_pt1 | contig 96071 bp, 85 predicted proteins | sample MGYA00511118_ERZ773103 | MGnify/ENA primary metagenome ERZ773103 (study PRJEB29015, sample SAMEA2737821) | human gut metagenome | biome: human gut; feature: human-associated habitat; material: faeces | place: China | collected 2012 ... | reverse complement strand
CGATTCAGGGACTCTCTTTCTATATGTAATTGTGCGAAAAATATTGTACCTTATCGTTCAGGATGAACAGCACACCAAAAATAGACTTCCTCTATTACGACATTGCCGCAGAAAGGCCCACAGTATTGCTCCCGGTTAAGGGAAATACTGTGGGCCTTATGATAGAGCAGGAAGTGTGCAGCAGGATACTGCAAGCCGATTTCTCGGATGATATCGGTATATTACACACTTTCCTCCGTATAATATTGCGCCTGAGCGGTCCAAAGTGCGTAATACTGCCCATTCGGATCCGCTAGTAGCTGGGAATGCGTCCCGTATTGTACCAGCTTTCCCTCATGGAATACGGCAATCTCATCACAGAAGCGGCAGGAGGAAAGCCGATGAGAAATATACACCGCTGTTTTTCTTCCAACCATATCGTTGAATCGGGTATAGATTTCATATTCTGCCATGGGATCTAAAGCGGCGGTGGGCTCATCCAAGATCATAAAGGGGGCATCTTTATAGAGCGCTCTTGCCAATGCGATTTTTTGTGCTTCTCCGCCGGACATGGTAACACCGCTCTGATCGAAGTCCTGATTCAGATAGGTATCCAATCCTTTGGGCAGTTGGAAAAGCCGCTGCCCAAAGCCAGCTTGCTTCAGGCACCGCTGGGCCTTGACACGATCATAGTTCCGACTGGATGCCACATTTTCCCCCAGCGTAAAGGAAAACAGCTGAAAATCCTGAAATACCACGGAAAACAGGGACATATATTCATCATAGTCATACTTTTGAATATTGATGCCGTTTAGGAGAATTTCTCCTTCTGTGGGGTCGTACAGACGGCAAAGCAGCTTAATCATAGTGGATTTTCCACTGCCGTTCATGCCCACTACCGCCAGCTTTGTTCCCAGCTTGAAGCGAAAGCTCAGATGCTTCAGGGCATCGGTTTCGCTGCCGGGATAGCGGAAGGACACGTCCCGGAACTCAATCTCAAATTCATTGTCATCCCGTTTTTCCACCGGGATGGTTCCCATATACTTCTTGTTTTCGATGTCCAGAAAGGAATAGGTCACTTCCAAGTAACTTGCGTTTTGGATCAGGGACGTCACGCTGACTGCCAGCTTCCGTACAGACTCGGAAAATTGCCCGATGGCACCAACATACTGAACCACGAAGCCAATGGGAAACGCATCCCCAAGGGCCTTTAGCGCCACATAGATGTAGCAAAGCCCATAACAGATACTTCCGGACAGCTGGCTAATGCCTTCGCATCTTCCACGGACATTGGCTGTGGCTGTTTCTACCTCCCAGTTCTCTTTTTGGCTCTGCTCCAGCGCAGCTCGAATGCCACAGTCCATGTGATAGAGCCGGATATCCATACCCGCTTTGGTCAGGTCCGGGAGGTGGAAACCATAATATACCCAGATGCGGTTACCCTTCTTGACGTGTTCCATGGCGGTCATTCCGCAGACGCACGCTGTTGAAATTGCGGTCATTCGTATGGACACAAATGCGGCTGCAAAAATCAGTCCCAGAAGCACCACTACGCATAGAGGCGAATTCAGCCATTGCATGGAGAAGCCATGATTGACGCTGCTTTGAAACAGAGAAACTGTCATAGCAACGGAAGCAAGAACTCCCGTCAACGCAGAGATAATTCCATTGATCTCCCACAAGGGGCGGTTCAGGCCAAAGTTGTTATAGTTATCATTCTGACCGATCTGAGAGCGGAGCTCATGAACCCTGGCATCCTCGACATCCTCAAAATCCATGGACTGCATTTTCTCCGCATACAGATGCTCGGTTCTATGCCAAAAGGTGAGCTGGTTTGCATCTTTCCAATGCTCGGCTGTGCTGGTGAGCAGCCGGATCAAAAGCCCGGTGCAGGCGGCGCAGACTGCCCAGAATGCCAGCTTTCCTGGACGGCATTGCCCGGCCAGCTCACTGAGCAAACGTGCGGAAAACCAGATGGTCGCAAAAGGACTGAGGGTGCTGATGATGCCATAACATCCATTGCTGAGAAAGAATTTGCGATTGATCCTCCACTGGATTTCAAAGGCTCTGCGGGTAAGCGCAAGGCATTTCCGGATTCCCAACGGCGTGTTATTCTTCATGTTCCGCACCTCCTTTCGGCTGTTCTTTGTAATACTGGCTTTGAACGGAAAACAGATCATAATACTTGCCGTGAAGGGCAAGCAGCTCTGCATGCGAGCCTGCTTCTGCAATGGCCCCATTCTCCAAATACAGAATTCTGTCACAGAACCGTGTGCTGGACAGCCGATGGGAGATATACACAGAGGTCCGTTCCTGAGTCATTTTATGGTATTTCTGATACATTTGGTGCTCCGCAATGGGATCCAGGGCTGCGGTGGGCTCGTCCAGAATGACCATGGGCGCTTTCTTATACAGCGCACGGGCAAGGAGCAGCCTTTGCGTCTCGCCTCCGGACAGCTCCACGGCATCCTCGTTGACATCACGAACCAGCAGGGAGTGGACCCCCTGTGGAAGGGTGTCGATCTTCCCGGTCAAATCTGCGAGGGCGAGACATTCAGCGACCCGGTCAAAATCGGTGTTCTCAAGGGTATCACAGGAAATTGCCTCTGCAATGGTCAGAGGCGGGAGATAGAAATCCTGAAACACCACGGAAAACAGCTTGTAGTATTCCTGCCTGTCAAAGTCCTTCACGTTGATCCCATTGCAGAACACAGCGCCCTCCGTGGGATCCAGCAATCCGCAGATCAGCTTGACCAGCGTGGTTTTACCAGCGCCATTCAGGCCGACGACGGCCAGCTTTTCACCGGGATGGATCGTCAGATTCAGGTGGGAGATTGCATCCACTTCGGCACCGGGATAGCGGTAACTGACATCCTGCAATGTGATTTCCACGGGACGGCCCATGCGGGCTTGGGCTGTTTCGCCGCTGCCGTGGCGGAACACGTCCGGTTCTTCCAACATAGCACGGAAATCACAGATCTGATTGCTGTAACGGGACAGCATACTGAGCTGATTGGCCGCATCCAAAATCCAAGTGGAGAATCCGGCAAGGGCTGCGAAGTACAGCACAAAATCCGATGCGAGAATTTGTCCATGCAGAACAAGATCAATCAGGTATGCATAGGCAATCCCCTCCCGGCACAGGGTCAGGATGCTGTCCAGTAGATCCGCCTTCCACAGGGGCTTTTCATGCCGCAGCTGCCAATCCTCGCAGAGCCGAATGTGGATATCAAAAATCTCTCGGAACCAGTTCCCCATGGAGAAAATGCGAATATCCTTCCCGTAGTGGTAATCTCCCGACTTGTCGTTGAGGTAATAGGGCTTCGAGGCATATTTCACCCATTCAGCTGTATCTGCATGGCGCTGGCGCATAATTCGATCTCGAACGAGGAAAGAAATCACGGCGCACCCAGCAGCCAGCAAAGCAATCCACCAACCAACCTGAAAGAGAATTGCGGCATAGGTGAAGATGCCCAGTCCGCTGGTCAGGGCCTTTATGAGGGCCGGCCAGACTGCTTCCAGAGCAGAGCTGTTGCACCCTGTGGGTTCATAGGCCTTTTTCTTGATCTCCTGATAGGCGGCGGTATCGAATTGCTGATAGTCCACGGTCAAGGCTTTCACATAGACCGGAAAGCTAAACCGGCAACGGGTCAGCATTTTGTGAAATTCAATCTGTCCATTGCTCCAAGCCTGAATTCCGCTTGCTACCGCTATTCCACCAGACAGGAGCAGGATGGTAATTAGCAGGGTGCTGACCGAAACCTGCGCTTCCAGGTCGGCCAATACGGCCTTTGGAAGAAACATCGATCCCAATGCAAAGAGCAGCGCTGACACAATGTTGATCCCTATGCACAGCAGGAAGAATTTGTCCCAAGTCCAAACGTGTTTCACAAGATAGCATATATTTTGCATTAAGGTGTATTTGGGTTTTTCTGCATGTTCCATGCTTTAGCACCTCCTTACACCGACATATTAACAGATCAAAAATAAAAATGGTGCGCTCCTGCGTGAATGGTCATCGTAGGAGCGCAAGTGGTTAAATTGGCAGTAGAATCTCCGTTGCAAACACGCCTTCCTCACTTTGACGGTTGACGGAGCCGCCGTACTTTGCGGCAACCCGGTCAATTCGCACGAGGCCAAATCCATGGCCGTCCTGAGACTTTGTGCTCAAATAGCTCTGTCCTTTTCTCCGAAGCGCTGAGGCTGAATTGGTGACAGAAATGTAGAACTGCCCCTTATGACTGCCCATATAGACCCGAATAAAGCGCTTTTGCGAATCAGCCAATCTCATACACGCTTCAATAGCGTTGTCCATGAGATTACCGAGAATCACGCAGATGTCTATGGATTCCACAGATAGTGTGGGCGGTACCGTAGCTTTCACGTTCACAGCGATCTCCTGACTGGCAGCAAGGTTCAGCTTGCTATTCAGAATGGCATCTACCATCACGTTTCCGGTCTTGATCACGGTATCCACCGAAGCCAGATCCTCTCCTAATAGCTGAAGATAGTGATCCAGTTCCTCATATCTCCCCGCATCCAGATGTGCTTTCATCACTTGAATGTGATTTCTATAATCATGCCGCCATCCACGAACCTGACGGTACATCTGCTCCACTTCTTCAACGTGGCGATTTAAAAGATCGTTCTGATAGCCAGAAATGCGCCGGTCAACCTGGCGGATTAGCCACTGCCGCACCAGCAAAACGAGGATTCCCAAGAGCAGAGCGCCACCAAGCAGATATACATATTTCATTTCTCTGCCTCCCTACGGTAATACGCAAAGAATGCCTGATTCACATCCGCAGCCAAACGCCGTGACATGGGAACCACCACACCAGAGTCCAGAAGGATATCTGTCTTTTTAATCTGATGGATTCTTACAAGGTTGACCAGGAAGGAACGGTGGCAGCGGCAAAAGGTATTTCCCAGCTCCTGTTCCAGCTCCCGAATTGTCATATGGAGGAGATAGTCCTTCCCTCTGTCCCCGTGAATGGTCACAGTATGGGACAATACCTCAACGTACAGGATCTCGTCAAAATAGAGCTTCTGCGTTACGCCGTCCGAAGTACACAGTAGGAATTTCCGCTGATGCTGCAGCTGCTCCAAAGTGCGGTTCAGAACCCGCTCAAGTGCTTGTTCTGAAACCGGCTTCAACAGATAGTGCAGTGCAGCAACGTCATACCCCTCTGCCATATAGTCGGAATATCCGGTAATAAAGACAAGTGGAGTATCATCATGAAGCTGGCGTAGCCTTTTGGCAAGCTCCATTCCGTTCTGTCCTGGCATTTCCACATCCAGCAGCAGAAGCTCCGGACGGTAGCCGTCCTCGTATGCGCTCCAAAACCGTTCTGCGCTGAGAAATGCGGATATTTGCAGGGTGTGGCCGCCAAGCTGCTCCCACTTTTGAAGTAGCCCGATTAAATAGTCACGTTCGGCGGCCACGTCTTCACAGATTGCTACGTTGATGTTCATTGGGGATTCCTCCGATGTTCAAGTACACAAATTATACCATATGGAAAACTGATTTGTATAGGTTTGGTACTGAAAGTAAACAGTAACACCAATATAAGATCCGCAATGTAGCATTGTTTTTGAGTGTAATTTCCCCAAATCGTGTGGAAGAATGTGTGGGCATTTCTGCGTACAGATGTATATAGAGAATAACTACTTGAAATTTTTTCTCAGAATCAAAGGAAGTGTGCAGATAGAAGCCTCGTTTAGTGCCCTGACCCACATTCTGACCCACTACCAGAAAAACGTTGGCGCACCAGTTGGACAAAACAGGCCGAAATCTCCCTGATTGTGCCGAAATATCGTCCAATCCGTGCCGGATTGTGCAATCCATCCACGGAATTGCCGCAGAGACGCTCTCATAACCGGTCGGCCGTCGGTTCAAATCCGGCCCCCGCAACCAAATCGCCGCTGATTTCGCCAGAAATCAGCGGTTTTTCCTTGTCTTCCGAATAATTTACGATACTTTTTGCTGCCCAACTATTGACGTTGAACCTATAAATGGAGCTCATACGTTAACGCCGCAAATGCAAAACCGGCCCGAAGCAATGCTTCGGGCCGGTTCATTACAGCAACAGGGGAGACTTATCTTGCCAGATAGCGGTCATAGGCATCCTGCTTGAGCTGGATGCAGTCCTCAATCCCCATATCCTTGAGCTTCTCGACAAAAGTATCCCACTCGTCCATGCTCTTTGCACCGGTGATAAACTGTGCGATCTGCTCCTGCAGATAGGTGTTGATGTCAGAGTAGATGGAAGAATGCTCATCTGCCTCGTCTGCGGTCAGTGCTGCAGCAGAGGGATAGGTGTTGGCATCGTCACGGTTATAATCCCAGATATCACGCGCCTCAAGGCCAGCCTCCGTATAGGTGCTGCGGGTCTTGGTGATATCGTTGATACGGTTCACAGAGTCAGTGGAATACATGAACTGCGTATCCATCAGGCTCAGGCCATCGGGATTGTTGGTAACCAGCTCCGTAATGTAGGGCTGGCCATTCTCGTCAAACTCAAAGCTCTGGCCCTCAATGCCATAGTTGGCAAGGAGCACGCCGTCCTCGGTATACCAGAAGTCACACCACTTCATTGCCAGCTCGGGATTCTCGCAGGCAGTGGTAATGGTAATGCCCATCTTGCCCACGATGCTGTCCTCGTTGGCATTGTGCAGCACGTCGTCTGCATTCTTACGGGCATCGTAGCAGGCAATCAGCTTGCCGTTGGCATCTGCATCGGACAGGGTAGACTGGAACATGCCGATCATGCCTACACCGTTGAAGAAGATACCGGTACGGCCGGTGGAAACATTGGTGCTGTAAACATCGCCCATGGGGTTGGCGTTGTCCTGAATGAAGGTCGTGGAGATCAGGCCCTTGTCCATCCAGTCACGGATCAGCTCCACATACTCCTTGTAGCCCTCCTCCAGAGGACCATACTTGACCTCGCCATCCTCCACATAGTAGGGATAGGCGGAACCCATCATGGACTGGAAGGTAGCGGTAATGCCAAAGCCGGAAGCAAGGAAGTTACCGGCGGGAACCATGTCAGAAGGCATCATCAGAGGCTCCTCTGCGCCCTTCTCATTCTTAAATGCAGTCAGTACATTTTCCCACTCATCATAGGTCTTGGGGTTCTCAAGGTTCAGATCCTCCAGCCAGTCGCCACGGATCCATGCGCCCTCAGTCGTGCCCTGCTTCTCAGAGTTGAAGGTGTAGAAGGCCACAATGTTGCCCTCATCGGTGGTGATGGTCTTAATGATGCTGGGATCAGAATTGATGATATTCTGGTAGTTGGGCGCATACTCGGCAATGTCGTCCGCCAGATTAATGGCAAAGTCAGACTCTACCGCCAGATCGTTGCCGCCGGTGTAATCCATGCCGTTGACCAGATCGGGATAATCACCGCCGGCCAGCATCAGATTGAACTTCTCTGCATTGGTCTCAGCGGACTGCTCCAGAAAATCAATGTGTACGCCGGTGAACTCCTCGGCCTTCTGGAACACGGGATGATCTGCCATACCGTTGGCAAACAGAGTACCCACGTTGCCGGGAACAGACAGCCACAGGCTGAAGCTGTCACCTTCGGTGGTCAGAGGCAGACCAGTAGTCTTTGCGCCCACACCATAGTTGCTGTCATAAGAATACAGATGCAGGCTGGGATCGTTGGCCTCTGCGGGATCCTCTTCCTCGGCGGAATCTTCCTTCGGGGTAGACAGATCCAGCGTAGAGCCGATATCCGTAGCCTTTGCTTCTTCCTTGGCAGACTCGGTGGGAGCCGCAGAGGCTTCGCCGGCGTTGGAAGCGCTGGAACTGCTATTGCCGCAGCCAGCCAGCAGACTCAGAAGCATTGCAGCGCTCAGCAGCGCTGTCAGCACACGTTTTGTCATTTGTGTTTTCCTCCATATCATTTATTGCGTTATAACGCATTTTCTATTGGTATTATAGCAATAAATGATACCTTTTGTCATTTGGCAACATAGGAAAAATAATATGCTTTCAAAGTTTAGGTTTTCTACACCAAAGCACACAAATCGAACACCGACATCAAAACAGGTTTTCTTTTTTGAAAAAATACCACACATACTCTTGATTTATTTCAAAACTGTGACATGTGGAAACCCGCATTATCCCCACCGGCACTTATGGGTCAGCGCTCGTTTTCCTCCTTACGTGCCACCTCCAGCCGCTGGCGAATTTCCTTTCGCAGGTTCGGGAATGCCCCGGTCAGACGCCGTGTACCAAAGCGAGCACCCTCGCCCAGCCCGCTGAGCAGTTCACGCTGGCGCTGCTCCAACACCTGCTTTTTCTGCTGAAGCTCCTGAAGGGACTCCGAAATCCGATCTCCAAGCTTTTCTTTGGTCTGGGCATAGGTCTCCCGAGCCTCAGAAAGGCGTTCCCGCCCCTCTGCCAGCTTTCGTTGTCCGCTCTCCACTGCGGTCTCCAGCTTTTCCTTGCCCTCTGCCATGCGTTCCTGTCCCGCCTGTTTGGCATTTTCCAGCTTGGCATCCGCAGCCAGTGCCGAATTACCTACTCGATCAGAAATGGCATCCCCCACAGTGTGCAGGGCTTTTCCAACCCGCTCCAGCTCGCCCAACTGCTTTCTAAGACCGATCACCGTAATCATGGTCAGCACAAAGTCGGTGAAAAACAGGGCATAGAGAAGCCCCAGCAGGATCCAGCCCGCCAGCTGCGGGATCCAGCACACCAGCGAAAAGATCACCGGATGGATCAGTCGAACCGCAAAGGTCACCGCCAATCCCCACATAATAGAAAACCTCAGACAGATATAGCCTCCTAAATTAAAAGGCTCATCACTGTAGTCCCACCATCTGGTATGAAAGGCCCGCTCCAGCGCCCATCCGCCAATCAGTTCCACCACAGTACACAGCAGCATTCCCAGCAGGAACAGTATCAGCAGATTCCCGGACACCGGTCCCAGAAGCAACAGTGCCCCCAGCATTCCCACGCCGTAAATGGGACATACCGGCCCATTCAGGAAGCCCCGGTTTACCACTTTTCCGCTGGTCACCGCTACAAAGCTGACCTCCACGCACCATCCCAAAAAGGAATAGATCAGGAACAGCCAGCACAGCTGATAAATCGAATACTCCATTGGCATTCTCCCTTCTAAAATCACAAATATGAAATGGCAGTGCGACACTTCCACTTTGAAGCACCGCACTGCCGTTCAATGAATGGATCAGATTTCCGCTGTTGCCTCTCGCAGCCATGCATTTTCTTCTTCGGTAAAATACGGGCTGATTGCCTCATAGACTGCCCGGTGATAGGCATTGAGCTGTGCCCGCTGCTTTGCAGAGAGCTCCTCCACCACAATGGCGTCCCGCTCAAAGGGGCACATGGTCAGGGTGTCAAAGCCCAGGAATGTACCATAATCCGTTGCCTGACGCTCCACGCAGAGCTCCAGATTTTCCAGTCGAATGCCATACTTTCCTTCCAGATAAATGCCCGGTTCGTCAGAGGTGATCATGCCCGGCTCCATTGGGGCGTCCTGGGCAGCGCCGTTTACCAGCCGATAGCGGATATTCTGCGGTCCCTCGTGGACATTGAGCAGGTATCCAACGCCGTGACCGGTGCCGTGATTATAGTCAAGTCCTTCCTCCCAGAAGGGGGCCCGTGCCAGCAGATCCAGATTCAATCCACCGCAGCCCTTTTTGAACACAGCTGCCGCAAGATCCAGATTCCCCCGCAGGACTACGGTATAATGGTGGCGCATCTCCTGTGTCAGCGGCCCCAGCACAAAGGTACGGGTCACATCTGTGCTGCCCTCCAGATAATGTCCACCGGTATCCGACAGCAGGAATCCGTGCGGCTCCAGTGCCACGTCAGACTCCGCCGTTGCGGAGTAATGAATGATCGCACCGTGGGGGCCATAGCCCATAATGGGATCAAAGCTGGGCCCCAGATAATGCTCCATCTGTCCACGGAACTGCTCCAGCTTCTCCGCAGCAGAGATCTCTGTAATGGGCATTTTCCCCACATTGTCATGGAGCCACTTCATAAATCGGGTCAATGCCACGCCGTCCTTCACATGGGCCAGCCGTTCATTTCTGCACTCCACAGGGTTCTTTACGGATTTCGGCCCCACCGTCGGGTTTGACTCCTGCATCAGTACGGCATTGACCGGAATTCCCTTGAGAATTGCGTAGTTGAGCTTCTGCGGATCCACCAGCACACGATTGCCAGCGGGGATCTCCCGGATATCCTGATACAGCCGCAGATAGGGCCGCAGAGAAACACCGTCCGCCTCCAGCGCCTGCCGGAGCTGCTCCGAAAACTTTCGCTCATCCGCATAGAGCACCATGGAATCCGCTGTAATGACCATATCCCCCAGCACCACCGGGCAGCAGGCCACATCGTCTCCACGAATATTCAGCAGCCAGCACAGATCATCCAAGGAGGTCAGAATAAAGGTATCCGCCCGCTTTTCCCGCAGCGTCTTCCGAAGCGCTTCCAGCTTATCCTTGCGGCTTTCTCCCGCATAGGCAATATCCAGCTCCCAAGCCGGAGCCTGAGACATGGGCGGCCGATTCTCCCAGATCTCGCCCACCAGATCCAGCTCATATTTTATCTGCGCACCAGCTGCTTTGGCCGCCTGCTCCATGGCCGTGCCGGTCCCGGCAGTCATAGAACGCCCATCGAAGCCAAGGGTCATACCCGCCTGCAAATGCGCCTTCAGCCATTCAAGTACGGTTGGCACACCAGCCTCGCCCATTTTGCAAAGGTCAATGCCGGTGCCTTCCAGCTGCTGGGCAGCCTGTAGAAAATACCGCCCATCTGTCCAGAGCCCTGCCCAATCCTGCGTGGCCACCAGCGTGCCCGCAGAACCTGTGAAGCCGGAGACATGGGCCCGGCAGCGGAAATAATCCCCCACATATTCAGAGCCGTGGAAATCATCTGTGGGTATTACATAAATATCTACGCCTGCAGCCGTCATGGCCTTCCGTAGTGCAGTTAGTTCTTTTCGCATTTTATCAGCCTCTTTCTGTATGGATCTTTAGCCCTAGTATAATCCGAAACCATCAAGAACGCAAGTCCCCGCAAAAAACAGCAGGAAATTACAAAAAACTGTTGACAAATCAGCAGTTTGTGTTATAATAAGCAAGCTGTTTGCTGCTATAGCTCAGTCGGTAGAGCGCATCCTTGGTAAGGATGAGGTCGCCAGTTCGAATCTGGCTAGCAGCTCCAATTTTCCTCTGCATCATTTCGATGCAGAGGATTTTTTGTTTTCCATCGCATAACTGGCGGCCTCATCCGCTTTTTAATCGATTTGTTATACAAAAAGCCGCTGATTCCTTTGCAAGATCAGCGGCTTTTCCATGTTCTGAACTATTTATAGGTGTTTTTATAGTGGCAGCGTGTTTACGTTTCGGGATCGCCGAGCTCTGATCCCTCCATCTTCAGAACTTTCCGCCGCTGGAACCGCCAAATCCATCAGAGTCCACAGAAGAGCCGCCGGAACTGCTGGAACTGCCGGAATCATTCCGCTCAATTTTTTCCGTGCTCCGGGTGGTGCGAATATAGTCATCTCTGGATTCGGTAAGCTGGAAGGTGCCATCTACCAGATAATTCCTTGCACCAGTAGCTTTTCTGGCAGTCTTCATCTGTGCCTTAAAGATTAGGCAGACAATCAGCGCAATCAGCAGCGGCACAAAAATGATAATTAAAATCTGCATCGGGGAAAACAACGGATCGCCGGGAAGACGGACACCCTTGTCATAAGCGGTACCTTGGCTGTAGCTGTCAAGGTACGTTTCACAATCGGTCAAATAGGTCTGGAATGCGGCAAAGTAATCTCCATCGGAGAGCTTTGGTACCACGTCATCCTCTAATTTGGAGATGCCATAGTCCGTGAAGGCTAAAATGCCCACACCATACTCCTCGGGATCCTTTGGGTTTCGGCCATAGGTGACGGTAACGTAATCTCGACTGTCCATGGCCACCAGAAACAGAATTCCGTTCCGGTAGTCACCGTTGCCCAACAAATGCTCTTGATAATAGTTTTTGGCAAATTCCCGGCGGGTTGCACCGTTCAGGGAATTTACAGTCAGCACATAGGGGTTGCAGCTGTATTTCGTCGCAATTTTCTGAGCCTGATCCTCCAGCCGGAGTTTTTGGACGTCCGTCAACAGTCCTGCTTCATCAACAATTAGAGAATAGTCGGACGACTCTGCTGCCTGCGCCGGAGCTGCTGTTTCTTCCGATTCCGAGGCAACCGCTTCTTCCGTTTCCGCAGCAGCGATCTCAGGTGTTGTGTTCAGGACGGCTTCCGGGGCATCGGAGCCATTCTGCGGCTCCTCCTCTTCCTCTGATAATTGCGAAGGATCGCTCTGCCCTGTCATGAAAAGCGCAATATTAGAGGAAAAGATATCCACGGCATCGGCACAAGCCTCGCCGGCGGCTTCATAGCTGAGCCCCTCGCCTTGCAGAATCAAATCCAGCGCTGAATAGAGATTTGCTGCATAGTTCGCATCCAGTACCTCCGTCCCTTGCCCCCGGGAATAGACGCAGTAGTCCACAAAATCGACAGCTTCACCCTGATCCGCTACATAGATCATCAGCAGGATACCGTCCTGCTCGGGACCGGATCCATAGCCGTACTGGTCATAAAAAAGTGCGGCATAGTCATAAATGCTATAGTTCTCCAAATCGTCCACGATGTCCACATGGAGACCCAGTGCAAACTGATTCGATAGTGTGGGGAGACTGACTTCACCTTGGGCGGTAAAGCGTTCGGAGTCCAGCGCATCAATGGCGGTGTAAGTGCCTCCATGATCCTGCCATGCAAAGGAAGGCAAGGAAAGCGTCAGCGCAATCAACAGTGCCATGGTCAGCTTCAAAATCCATTTTTTCATATGCGCCGCCTCCTTACTTTCCCAAAAGGTACATCAGCAGGGTGAGCAGCGCCATCAGCGGCAGGGAAATCCCCGCCATCCACGCTGCAAATTTTTCCTTGGACACCGGCAAATCTCCAATGAGTTTGCCGGTCTGACCGTTCATGGCGAAGAGGTAATCCTGATTCTGCCATTTGGTGTGGAGCATCCACACCGGCAGCAGGGCATATTTCACGCCGACCTTCTCAAAATGAATGTGCTTTCCGGTGATTCGATGGGTGGAATAGCCCTCAATGGTGTCATCCAGCAACCCGGAAAGGCTCTCCTCCATTCGCTCTGTGGCCCGGGACTGACTTTCGGTTTTGTCTACATCGTACTTCTCCGCCAGAAAACCCGGCAGATAGGCAGTGGAAAAACCCGTAAGCTCCCCATAATCAAATGGCTCGATGGAATCCATATGGGCATCGGGCATTTTTGTAGAACCGTCTACCGGGATGCGCTGAAACTGCGCTTCGCCCTCCCGCAGAATTCGATATTCTTCTACTTCGGTAATCTTATAATCGCCTTCCGTCCATGTGCGAACCTGATGGGCTTCCCCTCGAATGCTTCCCTCCGCTGTTCCGTCAAAGAGCCAGAAGGGAACGTAAATGCCCTGAATTTTGGTGATATGATTGCTTCTGGAAAATGCTCCAGGGAGGAATTTCTTGCCCCGATAGTAGCGTTTTAGGGCAGAAATAGCAGCGTTTTTATCCAGCCGGAATGGGATAATATAGTCTGGCTTTAACATACCGCCGAACTGACCGGGCACCACCGTGGGGTTGCCGCAGTAAGGGCAGGAGGTGGCAGCGGTGGTTTCATCGCAGACCACTTCCGCACCACAGGAAGGGCAGCTATAGGCGCGCATCCCCTCCGGGGTCCAGGAATATTCCTCCGGAACATCCGCTGCCGTACCAAAGGCCGCTTCGGCGGCTTCTTCTTTTTTCTGATAAAGCTGCTGAATTTCCGCCGGGTCATACTGGCTGCCGCAGTAGTCACATTGCAGCTTCCCGGTTTCACCGGAAAAGTGCAGCGGCCCCATACAGGCGGGGCACTGGTAATTTACAGTCTGTGCAGGCATGGTACCAACTCCTCTCATCACGCTGACAGAAATGGGGAGCCGCCGAACCGGACAGCTCCCCCACAGAAATGCTTACTGTACGTCAAATGTGGCACCCAAGTCGTCGCCACTGAAGGAGTTATACAGCCGAACGGCCACCGGGGAGCCGGTGTCATGGAGCGTGAAGCAGCTGCTGACCGAAATGGTTTCACCGGGCTGGATTTCCACGGATTCATTCTCGTCGGTCTCTGTTGTATCATTTGCAGAGCCATAGCTCAGCTGAATGCCGTCCTGCATCGCCTCTATGCTGGACTCCCGCCAGAACGAGGTAGCCTCCTGCGAGTTGTTGGTGAAGTCGAAGAATACACGGAGCACCGGTCCGTCACCGGCCCAGCCTTCCACTACCTCACAGCCGGTGATGCTGACATAGTAGTCATCCTTATAGACGCCTTCGGCAGCGAGGCCTGCAACCAGTTCATCGCTGCTGCATGGCTCGATGGTATACTCGTCAGCGGGACGGCCGGGCAGGGCGCTGGGGTCAAAGGTCATGGTGATGCTGTCGCCATCATAGCCCTCAGTCACAGTGAATTCGATGGCGCCGCCATCGGGCTTGAAATTGTATTCTTCGATACAACGGATGGTTCTTCCGGGCAGAATATCCCGGCTGTAGTTTCCGTCCTCCGGCGCATACTCTCCATAGGGGGCGTAGGTGCTCACCAGCTCATAGCCGTCCTGATAGGCTTCGGTGTTGCATGCGAAGAAGAAGGATTCCTCCTCCTCGGAGTTGTTGGTGAAATCCACATAAAAGCGAATGGCATCCTTATCGGAAGAATCTATAAACTGCTCTGCCGCCAAAATCGTAACGTGATAATCCCCCAAGTCTGCGGACACCGGCTCGGTGCTGACCGCCACCGGAGGTTCTGCAATTTCGCCATCTCCGTCCAGAATCTCAATCTCCTCAGACCCCTCAGGCTCCCCCAAAATCTCAGAATCCTCTGGCTCTGCGGATGCGGTTCCGTCCGGAATTGCGGGAGGGGTATCACTGCTGCGGGTAAAGATCATTTTGGTTCCGTCTTCTTCCAGTGTCAGCGTATCGCCATCGACCGTATAAGGAACGGTTTCACCTCCCATAGAGAGGGTACCATCCTTCCATGTCAGCTGCTGTGCATCCTCACCGGCTATCGCCAAGGTACCGGTTCCGTCCTCGTTCATTATCAGGAAGAAGGAGTCCGGATCTCCACCGACTGCCCTCAGGTCATCCTTGGTGAGTGTTTCGCCATCCATTTCCATGGATTCAAAGGTAAAGTAACCCACTTCCGGAGCCACCACCTCGGGAACCTCCTTGCCCTCCTGAATGAAGTACATATCCATGCTCATGATCTCGATATGTAAAATGCTATCCTTCAGGGTGCCGGTGGCAGTTTCACCATCAACGTCAACGGTGATATTTTCGCCGTCCAAGGTGTATTTGATGGAGCCGGAGGTGCCTTCGATGTTCATCTTCCCCTTGCCCCCCTGCTTTAGCTCCAGGGTGGAGGTTTGAGACAGCACATCGTCCGCCTTCATTTCTACACCCAGCATTTCTACGGCATAGCAGGTGTAAACACCCATGAGGCTTTCGTCATATTTCGGCCCGCCACAGGCACACAGACCCACGGCCATTGCCAGCGTCAACAGTATACTGATCAGTTTTTTCATGAAGTTCTCTCCTTTCACGTTGGAACTTGGTGTTGACTATCCCATTGCGCCGCCGCAGTATTCACAGCAGCCATTGGCATCGGGAATGGTGGTTGCCCCGCAATAGGGACATGTCTGTGCAGCCTTGGGGGCAGCGGCCTCGGCAGCTTCCTTCCGAACCTGTGTGCGGATGGAGGTCAAAGCACGCTTAATTTCTCTGCCCATGCGCTCATAATCCTGATAGTCGATGCTGCGCTTGCCCGGGGTGGTTCCCAAGGTCTGCCGTCCGGTGACCTCCACCTCTACACTGCTGCGATTGAGTTTGAATCTCATTTCGTCAAAATAGGGGTGATTTACCCGAATGATGATATAGAAGTCATAACGGTAGACATAGTGGGGTGGGTTATAGCTCACCCGCTTGGTGTTGCCGTCCTTATCCCGGGTCTCCCGCATCTCCTCGGTACGGCTTTCGGAGATGTCCAGATCGCAGCCGGTGACCTGTGAAAAAGACAGTACGTCGGGGTTCGCCTCCACCAGATTTCGAGCACGCGTCACCATAAACAGCTGCTGATCCTCATCCAGCAGTACATTCATGTCCTCGCCAAAGCTCTGCGTGGTGTGAAATTTTGCAACGGCATCCCGGTTTTCTTCCCGATAGTCGATCTGTGCCTTGATATCTGCCACCGTAGAGTGCCGCCGCTCGTTAAACCAGGGGGATAGCTTCCCGGCGCACTCCTTGCAGCAGTTGCCGTCCTCCAGCTTTTTGTTGCCTAGAAGTCCGATTTCTCCGCCGCAAATATCGCAAATTTTTTTATCAAACAATTTTCCAAATAAGCCCATATTCATTTCCTTTTCACGTTTAGCCCACCGAATTAGCAGACTGCATATTTTTCACTGCACCAATGATATAGAGCACCGGCAGTACCAGTCCCAAAATAAGACTGAATACACTAAAATCACCGCCGCCTGCAACACCAAGGATCGTACCCGCAACACTCAGAACAGCAACCAGCGCACCCCATACAATGCAGGCCTTGGCTTTCTGGGGTTTTTCTGCATTCAGAACACCAATAATACCTGCAATCAGCTCCACAATACCGCTGACTAGAAATAGAATGGTGCTGGCATAAAGCATACCGGCTTCCGAGTGTGCAGAAGCAATATACGCCAGTGCCGCAACGCTCAATACTGCAATGATTCCCAGAATGGTTGCCAATGCGCCGCCGATAATCATCAAAATGCCGGTTACCTTTAAAAACTTATGTCCTTTCATTGTGGCCTCCTTTTCTGTGATGGTGGATGAGGATGTTGAATAGATTGACGCCGAATTCTTACTGAATGTCGCCCTCGTCAAAGGGATCACCGCACTCCGGGCAGAATTTCGGCGGATGGATAGGATCCTCAGGTTCCCATCCGCATTTATCACACTTATAGAGGGGGGCTGCGGCGGGCTTTTTTGCCCCGCACTCGGAGCAGAACTTGCCCTTATTTACTGCGCCGCAGGCGCAGGTCCAGCCGTCTGGCTTCGGCTCCGGGCGTTTGGTGCCACACTCTGGACAAAACTTTCCGGTAACGGTAGCGCCACAAGTACAAGTCCAACTGTCGGCAGCAGGCTTGGGCTCGGGCTTTTTACTTCCACATTCCGGGCAGAATTTTCCGGTGACGACAGCTCCACAGGTGCAGGTCCAGCTATCGGCAGTTCGTGCTGCTTGAGCGGGCTGAGGTGCGGGCTGCTGCATCTGCTGCTGTGCGTTCATCTGGTACAGACTCTGGGCATTGATGCCCCCTGCAGCCCCTGCCATGTTCATGCCCATAAAGGCCATGGCCGGACCAGCACCGGTGTTGGCGGCAGCAGCCTCCATGGCGTTTCCCTGGGCTTCCACCAGTCTTGCGGCGGCTCTGCCGGGATCGGTAAGCCGGGCCTCCTTGCCCATCTGCATCTGCTGCTTGCGGATCTCAGCTTCTACCTCTTCGTCCGCCTTCATGCTGGAGATGCCAAAGGAGACGATCTCCAAGCCGCGTTTCTCCCGCCAAGATTTTGACAGCACCTCATTGAGTGCCTCGGCGATCTCGGTAGTATGACCGGGAAGAGCGGAATAGCGGATGCCCATTTCAGAAATCCGGGCAAAGGCAGGCTGGAGCGCCGTAAGCAGCTCGCTGCGGAGCTGACTGTCCAGCTTATCCCGGGTGTATGCCTCGGAAACATTGCCACAGACATTGGCATAGAACAGCATGGGGTTGCAAATCCGGTAGCTGTACTCGCCAAAGCAACGAATGGTGATGTCCATGTCGATGAATGCTCGCTCATCCACTACCCGGAAGGGAACCGGGCTGGGAGTGCCGTATTTGTTGCCGATCAGTTCCTTGATGTTGAAATAGTAGACCCGCTGATCCTTGGGGGCTTCGCCGCCAAAAGTGAAGCGCTTGCCCATGGTTTTGAAGGTGTCCATAAGGCTGGTGCTGAGATCGCCGGAGAAGATTGTTGGTTCCGTGGAGCAATCGAAGGTAAATTCACCGGGCTCCGCGCAGATTTCCACTACCTTGCCCTGCTCCACGATCATCATGCACTGGCCGTCTGCCACGGCAATCACAGAGCCGTTTGAAATGATATTATCTGATCCCTTATTGGAACCGCGCCCGGTGGTGCGCTTTTGGCCCTTGACCGCCAATACGGTTTCGGGGATGGATTCGCAGTAGAAATATTCCTTCCACTGGTCGGCCAGTACGCCGCCTGCCGCACCCATTGCTGCCTTGATAAGTCCCATATCACATTTCTCCTTTTCATTATTCAGATGAAGCTGGTTTTACAGTGTATCCAGCACGGCGGCCAGATAGGACGGGGATACGGAAGCGTAGATAAAGTTGTCGATGAGCCCATCCTTCTTTGCCTGCTTTACGGATACGGCCAAGTCTGCATTTGCGTTTTCATCCACCAGCAGCAACACCTTGCACTGAGGAATGCTTTGCCGCAGCTTTCTGCAAAGCTGCAATCGTTCAGAAAGCCGCCATGGTGAAAAGCCGGTAACCTCCATAATGAGCGCATGGGCCAGTACAGACCGGCACAGCGACAGAGTTTGGTCGGGGGATTCGCTGCGCTGGACGATGAAATCCGGGTCGCTGCCGGAGAGGGACTGGGAGATCGCCTCAGCAAACATCGTGCACTGCATATCCAGCACGATTCGATACACATATACCACGCTCCTCTCGCTTGGAAATTATCCTGTTTTACCAGATCCAATTAGAGTGTATCGAATATGCCCTGAAATTTCCCCCTACTTTTGGATAGGTTCCGATGTTTTTCAAAAACTCTTTTGAGAATTTGAGAGAGGAGACACTGTTATGGAAAGCCTGGGACAACTGCCGCATATATGTGGGAATGACCGAAAAGTTGCAATGGATACGAGGATATGCTATACTGCGCTCAGAAAAGAAATGTATAAGAAAAGAGGGAGATGCCCCAATGGGAAACGAAAAAATTCGCCGCATTGTCCCCTATCTTGGGGCATTACTGCTGATTCTGATTGCCATGCTGATCCGCTATGTAGGCTGGACCTATGACAGTGCCCCAAGCTGGCTCCGGCTGGTGCGCAGTGGGATCTATATTGGGATGATGCTTCTGTGGGGCATTTCCCTGCACAGGCGGATCCTGCAAAATCAGACTCGACGCTATTTGACGGCCATTGCAGGGCTGATGGTGCTGTGGCTGGCGCTGCGGACCGTCAAATACTCCATACACAACGTGGATGCGGCACGGTATCTCTGGTATCTATACTATCTGCCCATGCTGCTGATCCCCACACTGTCCATCTCTGTTGCCATGGCCCTTGGAAAGCCGGAGGACTATCGGCTGCCCGGATGGCTGAGGCTGCTGTACATTCCCACATTTGTACTGCTGGCGCTGGTGCTGACCAACGACATCCATCAGCTGGTATTCCGGTTCCCGGACGGGCTGATGTCGGATCGGGAGTACAGCTATGGGATCGGCTATTATGTGGTGGCCGGTTGGGCGGGCATTTGCTCCGTTCTGGCGCTGGGAATGATCCTCTATAAGTGCCGGATTCCCCACACGAATATTTTCCTATGGCTGCCTACGATCCCTTTTGCCTTGGCGATTGCGTATGCGGTTTGCTATGTCCGGGGCGTATATTGGGTCTGGCTGCTGGCGGGGGATGTTACAGTTTCTCTGTGCCTGCTGACTGCAGCGATTTTTGAAAGCTGCATCCAATGTCGCCTGATCCTGTCCAATCAGGGCTATGAAATGCTGCTGGCACTGACTACGGTGCCCACCCAGATCACAGACAAGCAGTATCGGATCCGATATGCCTCCGGGGCGGTCAGTCCGCTTACCAAAGAGGCTATGGAACAGTCTGTTTCCTCCGCCTATGCCTTAGACAAGCACACCATACTTAAGGGACACTCGGTAGAGCAGGGCTATGTGTTCTGGCAAGAGGACATCACAAAGCTGGTGGAGGTGACAGATGCCCTGCAAATCACCCAGTCTGAGCTTCGTGATACCGGAGATATACTAAAGGCAGAGAGTGAGCAGAAGGCCCGCTGGCTTCGGATCACTGAGCAGAATCGACTCTATGACCTCATTGAACAGCAGACCTCTCATCAGATGCAGCTGCTGGATCAACTACTGGGACAGCTGCGGAATACCCAGGACATTGATGCAGCCAAGCGCATTTTAGGGCAAATCGTGGTCATTGGTACCTACATCAAACGCCGGAGCAACCTGATTTTTGCATCCGGTCAGCGCCGAACCATTGCGGCCGAGGAGCTGCGGCTGTGCCTCAATGAATCCATGGCCAATCTTCAGCTTTATGGGGTGGCCTGTCAGGTCAATTGGGAGCTGGAGGGGCAACTCCCACAGGAAACCGGCTATGCGGTTTACGATTTGTTTGAAGCAGTGGTGGAGGTGACATGCACTGAATTGTCCTCTCTGCTGTTCTATGCCGGGGAGCAGAATGGCCTGATTGCGGTTCGCATTAGCGTACTCGGCAGCGGGGACGATTCTATGCTGCTGGAGCGCTTTCCTCAGCTAAACCGGGAAACGGATGAGGACGGCATCCGCTACTATAGCTGCACACTGGAAGGAGGCGCAGGGGGATGAACATCATCAAGGAGAGCTTTGACAATCTTCCCATGGCGCTCTGCTTTTTCAACAGCCGAGGAATTGCCTGTCTGGTGAACCGGCGGATGCTCTGGGTCAGAGACGGCTGGGTCAGCACCCAGCTGCTGGGCAGCAGTGTTCAGACCCTTTCGGAACTGGAGCAGGCGCTTCGATCCCCACCAGATACCATGGTCCAGCTGGACACCCGGCCGCCCACCTATCGGTTCCCGGATGGCTCGATCCTGCGGTTTGCGCAGGAGATCATACAGGCAGAAGATGGCCGCCGTTACACCCAGATAACGGCGGCGGATGTGACCGAATTGGTACATCAGCAGTATGCGCTGGCGGCGGAAAACCAGCGGCTGGAGAACGCCAATGAGCGGATGCGGCAGTTGATGGAGCGGATGCCGGAGATCGTCCGGGAGGAGGAAATCCTCACCATGAAAATGCAGGTCCATGACGACATCGGACACAGCATTCTCTCCGCTCGCAGAGCGCTGCTGCAGGAGTCGGATCTGGCAACCATTCGGGAAAACGCCGCTGTCTGGGAAAAATCTATTTCACTTCTTCACCGGGCAAACGGAATGCCGCAGCCGGATGATGCGGTGGAGTATGCCATCAGCCGGGGAAAGGCGCTAGGCGTGCAGGTGAGCCTGGATGGGGAATTGCCAACAGGCACATCCAATCGGCAGCTGCTGGCCATGGCCATGAGTGAATGCGTCACCAACTGTGTGCGCCATGCCGGGGCAACAGAACTCTATATTCATTTGCGCAATACCGGGAATACATCGACCGTTACCATCACCAACAACGGTGCTGTGCCGGAGGAAACGATTCGTGAGGGCGGCGGACTGTCGGCCCTGCGTCGTCGAATTTCTGATGCAGGCGGTCATATGACCATCTACAGCCGCCCCAGATTTGCACTGGTGGTGATCTTACCCGGAAAGGAGGTTGACCAATGAAGCAGGTTATGATCGTGGAGGATCAAAAGATGATCCGCAGTATGTTAGAGAGCTATATCGAAAAGGAACCGGGCTATCAGGTCGCTGTTTCGATTGCCGGGGCAAATCAGGCGCCGGGCCTCTGCGACACCATGGGCATCGATTTGATCCTTATGGATGTGCAGACAGAGCACCGGGAAAACGGCCTTTCTGCCGTGGAGAAAATTAAAGCACGGCATCCGGCCGTCAAAATCGTGGTGGTCACATCTCTGCTGGACCACGAGGTGCTCGCCCGGGCGAAAACCGCCGGAGCAGACAGCCTTTGGTATAAGGACTGCACCCAGGAGGCGCTGATGGATGTCGTACGAAAGACCGCCGCCGGGGCACATATTTTCCCGGACTGTCCACCTGCCGTAGAAATCGGCACTGCAAAGAGCACGGACTTTACCAAGGCCGAGCGGAAGGTGCTAAGGTATTTGGTCCGCGGCCTTTCTTACGGAAAGATCGCCGAGGCCATGGGGGTAGAGGTGACCACAGTGAAATACCATGTCACCAATATGCTTCAAAAGACCAATCTGGAGAATAAGCTCCAGCTGGCTTTGGCAGTCAGCAATGCCAAAATGATCGCAGATCTGGCAGAGGAGTAACGGCAGCGGGAAATCGCATTGCCATGTGGTGCCAAAATGTGCAGGACGTCTACACAATATTGGAAGGCCTTACCCCTGCAATAGTGGAATCCCGACGGCACATATCATGCGGAAACCGCAAGAATTGCTACTTTCTGTGCAAGGGGAACCGCTTGTATCTCTATCCATTTGCTGGTATAATATGTTATGAAGCCGCAGTATCCCGGGTGTAACAGCCATGGGTGCGGCGGTTCTGGCAGAAGTACGGCGAACTGGCATTCACCGGAATTGAAGGAGTGGTATAGATGAACGAGCAGAAAATGCCGGACTTTGGCGGTCCCGGCGGACCGGGCGGCCCCATGGGCGGTCCGCCCAAGGCAGGCTACACAGAAAAGACCTATGAAACAGACTGGATCCTGACAGAATCCACCCAATACCCCAGCGGCATTGTACTGAAGGAGGGCAGCCTCCCGGCAGCGTCGGAGGGCAAAGCACTTCTTATGACGGTGGACGGTGTGCCCACCACCATCGCCCCGGGCACCTATCCCGGGAAGGTGGTATTCACCGTCTACACCTTGACCAATATCCCTGCTACTCAGGCAGAGCTCAGCTGCGGCGATTTCCGCACGGCGCTGCATATACGAGACGGGCAGATGCTGCCAACAGGATTGGAGGCCGTTGCGGGGAACTATACCGCAGCGCCGGGACGGCTGACGCAGGTAGATATGACCACGAAGATCGACGATCTGAACGGCATCATTGTGGACGCCGCAACACCGAGGGAGCCCTATGTCATTGCAGACAGCACTTTCCACTGCTCCGGCGGCGGCAACAGTGAGGGACGCGGTGCTTGCATCATGGCTGTTGGTGAGGCCAATGTGAAGCTTCAAAATGTGGAGTTCTGGAATTATGGCACCCTGACCGCAGTCATGGCCAGCGGCAAAAGCCGGGTAGAGGTTTCGGGCAGCGTGATCTACGGCGCCCGGGATTTTTCTGCCGGAAAGCTTTGCCCCTGGGTGCTGGGCATCAACGGAAGCAATCGGCTTACCAATGCCATTGATCAGGCCCAGGTTCACTACCATGACAGCATCGTGGTGGCACAGAGCTGGGCGGCCTTGTCTACAGATGCAGGCCGTGGGGTTCGTCTGCTGGGAGAACGGCTGTTCTCCGGCATTGGCAGGCTGGAACCCTATCAAGCATCCCGCAAGGATGAATACACCGCTGTGCCCACCCTCGGAGAGAAGAAATACGGCTTTATTCTGGGCAACAGCGCCATCGGAGAATGCGGTTATGTAAACTACGCAGACACGGGCTTTCACAACAGCTTCCGGGACGTGACCTTCTACTCTCCAGATTACATTTTCATTCTCTCCACGGGCAAGGCTTCCATTAATGTGGAGGGTGACAGCTTTTGCTATTCCAATCGAATCGGCGTACTGTTCCACAAGAACAGCGGCGGTACGGTTTCGCTCAGGGGCGGCAAATGGTATGCCAGAGACACACTCTTCCAAGTGAAGAGCTACTCGGAAACCGATACATCCGGCTGCTTCTGCCACTGCATCTGCGATGGAACAGAGATCCAAGTGGGCGAAAACGGTGTGCTCTACCAGCTCATGACCAGTGATGATGTGGGACTGGGGAAAGACAGTGTCTTTGTTGTCCCGGAGATCGAGTCGAAGCTCCATGCTGTGGCACCCCTGCCGGAGACCTATATGGCCCAGAAACGCAGCGGTCACATGCCTTGGGACGATTTTCCCGTGTATCTGGAAGACGGTCAGGAGATTGCCGCCCGGGGAGACCTCGCCGAGTTTCTGAAGGCCCATCCCGGGGCGGAGCCGGTAATGGAAGAGGCCCCAAATCGCATTGCACCTGCGACCTTTACGCTGAAAAACCTCGCCACCTCCGGCGATGTATTCAATGGCGTCTATCAGCGGATTCAGATTCTGGAGGTCTGCCTGGATCATGCAGCGCTCACCGGCACGATCTCCAGTGCGTATACCTATCACGTGGATAAGGATGGATCGCAGGCACCGGCTGGAACGGCCTATCGGAAGAGCGGGGATGCCGATGAACACCTCGGCATTGGCCGTATGGGCAATACCCCGGCCCCCTCGATCAATAACCCGGTACACCTGTGCCTGAAGAACGGCGCAGTGTGGACGGTAGTGGGTACCAGCTATCTAGATGTGCTGGAACTGGACGAGAATTCGAAAATCATCGGCACCGTAACGGTCAACGGCACGGCAGTCTCCGGTGCCGGACGGTATCGTGGACAGATCGTGGTAACCGCAACGGCGTAATTGGGTCGCAAGGCTCCAGCAAATGCTGTATGCTGCCCTGTGCGTGAAATTCGATAACCTCGTGCATATCAAACAAGGACGGAATTTGACTCCCACGGGGATCAAATTCCGTCCTTATCGTTTTTTTCGCTGCCATTCCTCACAAATAAGAAAAACCATTGTTTCCTTTCCGGTATGGCACAGCAAAACCATGCTGCCTACGCTGATCTTCGCCGTGATTGCCGCCGCCATCTGGCCGGCATAACTTGTGAATAAAAATTTGGCCTCCAGCGGCAATTGCCGCTGGAGGCCTTTCATTATTTTAGGGGACAATTAGTCCAGACGGCCAAAGTAACGCTCACCTGCGGAGGTATAGGCATCGATGACCTCGTCGATCCCCATGGAATCGATTGTCTCCACAAAGGTATCCCAGTTTTCATCAATATCCGATTCTCCGATAAGGAACTTTCCGACCTGCTCTGCCACATAGGTCGAAATATCGGTGTAGTACCGCTGCACGGTGGCAGTCTCATCCGCATTCAGCGTAAACAGATTGGTGAAGGAGCTCTTTGTGACCTCCCGCTTGTCATTCCATGCATCCAACGCCTTCTGCTGTACGTCATCATAGGCTTTCCGCAGGGTGGTTCCATTGGAAGCAAACATGTTCATATTGATGGTGTAGGCATTGAGCGCATTATCCGTGGAAAGGCCATCGGGGTTGTTGGAGATCAGCTCAGAATAACCGGGCTTGCCATCGGTGTAAACAAGTCCCTCACCCTCAAGGCCATACTGACAGAGGATGGAGCCGTCCTCAGAGAAATGGTAGTCCAGCCACTGGAGCGCAGTCTCCGGGTCAGAGCAGGAGGTGCAGATCATCAGGTTGATGGAGATATCGGTAATATCGCCAAATCCTACCTGCTGTCCGGCTTCGACCAAAGGTTCTGTCACACCGGCAAGCGCATAGTCCGGATCATTGACCTTGCCTGCCTCTGTCCACATACTCATAAACTGGCAATCCTGCCAGAACACCGCATAGGAACCGGAGGTGATTGCAGAGGAATCCAGCATATCGGAGTTCAAAAGATCTCTGGTGATCAGGCCCTCCTGATACCAGTCGGCCATCAGGGACAGATAGTCCTTATAAGTATCTGTGATAAAGCTGTAAACCAGCTCATCGTTGTCATCATAGTAGAAGCTCTGGGGAGAAGATTCTGCTGCCGGGCCTGCATAGCCGCCCATAGCCGCAAGGAAGGGGCTGCCGGTAATGGATGCGTCATAGCGCAGGGGCATAGGGTATTCGCAAAGCCCCTGATTTTTCACCTGAGACAGATACTCGTGGTAATCATCAATGGTCACAAGCTCCTCGGGCATCATGCCCACCTTTTCCACCCAGTCGGCGCGGACAATGGCTCCGGTGGTGCTGAACGCATTGTAGCGATAACCCGCCAGGCCGCCAATCTGTCCCTCATCATCCACAGTTGCCAGATAGAGTGCCGGATCTGCCTCCATCAGCGCCATATAAGAGGGTGCGTAGTCCTCCATCATGTCCTGAAGATCTGTTACGATCTCGTTCTCGATCAGATATGGAATCGAATAGCTGCCGGTAATGGCGTAGTTCAAAATATCCGGATAATCGCCCGAAGCAAACATCAGATTCAAGCTCTCAGACTGCGCCGGAGGAGCGACCTCAATATAATCAATATGAACCCCGGTGCGCTTTTCCAGTTCCTGTACTGCGGTGGAATCATTCCAGCCGGAGATGGTCGCATCCATAGCGGGGGACCCCGTCCAGAACGTGAAGGTCGTTCCCGCCTCGGAAATGGGAAGGGCCACGCTGGGACGGTCTGAGATCAATTCTTCGATATTGTCAGGGGTAACATATTTGCTGACCCCTTCCTCTTGTGATGCAGGCTCCTGCACAGAGTCCTCCTCCGCAGAAGCAGCTTCTTCCGGTGTCTGAACCGCAGGTGCCTCGTTCGGCTCTTCCGTGGCCGTTGGTACGCTGGCTTCCGGTGCAGAAGCCGGGGCTGATGAGGCTGCGCCGCCGGTGCCGCAGCCGGTCAGTGCTGCCAGCCCCATGGACACAGTCAGCAGCAACGCACACAGCTTGGTTTTCATGGGTATTCCTCCTTGTTCGTTTTTATATTCACATAATATCACGTTCTATGTCTCGATAACATCATCAAATTCGTCCACAAAAATCCGTCACTTTTTGTACACCGACCTGCATCGGCACTTGACGTTTCCCGTGCCTTACCGGTACAATATACGCAGCCTAACAGAAGGGAAGTGCGGGATCATGCCGCAGGACAAACTCACACAGTGGGCCGATGCCGGATTGGAGCCCAGCTCTGAGGCCATTCGAGATCATCTTCTTATGGGGCTGCTGCAGGACGGCGCACCAATCCCTGCCGACCATATTCAGCGGATGCAGGAATGCGGCATCCGGTTTCCCGGCGATCAATTCGGCCTGATCTCCCTGCAGGTGGTGGCCGTAGATGCCTACGCCTATATTCAGGGGCTTGGACACGCCTCATATTCCGAAGCCCAGCTTGCCGTTAATATTCTGGAGCTTCTGCGGAAGGAGATGGAAAACCGCAGCAGCATCTATGTATTTAAGGCAAAAAGCGAGGTTCTATGTCTTATTTGTGGAACAGATGCCGACACCGTTTCGGAAATTCTCCGCAGCACTGCTGCACAGCTGGTCGCACTGGAGCAGCGGGTTGCGGGTATCCGTCTCTTTGCCCACGTCAGCCATGTCCGTTCCGGCTTTGACGGCCTTCGTATCAGCAAGCAGGCCGTGCGGAAGCTGGCGGAATACCGTGTCCTTCACCTGTCTACCGCACCGATTTTGGAGGAATCCATCCTCTCCGCTCCAATTTTCTACCCTTCGGCACGCTCCGACATCGAAAAGGAACAGGAGATCCTCAGTCTGTTCAAATCCGGCAGCTTCCGGCAGGCCTCAGAGGTTTTCGGCAGCCTTTTCGATCAGGAATATCTGGCGCTGGCCGATCCCCTGATCCTGCTGAAGCACAAATGCGCCCAGTATTTAGAGGCGCTGATCGCAGCCTGTCAGGGCATGGTGGAGGAAGACCTGACACCCCAACTTCAAACACTGGCTCCGGAAAAGGCACTGTTGGAGGCCGTTTCCTTCCCGGAGGTGCGTGCTCAAATGGAGCATATTTTCGGACATCTCAACGACTGGGTTCTCTCCGGGCGAAAGTCCACCAGCGCCGCATGGATCATGGATGTTAAGAATTATATTCGCGGCAGCTACAACGACCCGGATCTGAACGTAAACCGGGTAGCTGATGAATTTGGGAAGAACCCCTCCTATCTGTCCCGGAGCTTTCTCCGTCTCACCGGCACCAGCATTCTGGACTACATCCACTACTACCGCATTCAGGAAGCAAAGATTCTAATTGGCCGGGGAGAAACCTTAGCCTCTGCGGCCACAGCGGTAGGGTACACCAACGTGCTCACCATGTCCCGGGCCTTCAAAAAGTATGAGGGCACCACCCCGGGGAAATTCAAGGCGTAACCGTCATTCCAATTACACAAATTCCATATGATGAAGCCCTCAGACACCTTGCGGAAAGCCGTGTGCCTGAGGGCTTTTGTTCCATATTCTTACGATTCGATAACACCGGAACTGCGTTTTTTCCCATTATTCTGTCAGCTCAGGCAATTATATTGTCATTTTTGTATTTTGCATATGGTACGCCACATCCATTTTTGATGCTTCCGGCAGGCAGAAAACGAATCTTGCATTCTGCCCGCTCCCCGAGTATGCTATTGACAGAAAAACACATCCCGCAATTAGGAGGTTCCACTATGTCCAACCGCTACGAGCTTCTGCTTTCTCCCATTCAGGTAGGCAATGTTCTGCTGAAAAACCGAATGGTTTCCACTGCCGGCATCCCCCATATGCTTCAGGGTACCGAAGAGTATCCCACTGACCGGCTGATCTCCCATCTGGCCAACCGAGCCAAAAACGGCGCTGCCGCCGTTTATCTGAACTTTGCCATGCGCACGGCCGAAGGCCCCGGCGGCCCGCCCATGAAGCCCGGGGAGATTGCCATGAGCTTTCCGCCCCACGACACCGCTGTTAACATCGCCAAGACCAGCGCCCACAACTATCTGTGTCAGACCATCGATGCCATTCGCTACTATGAGTCCATTGCCATTACCCAGCCCATGGGCAGCTTCACCCGGAACGACATGCCCGGCGGCCCCAGAAAGGACGGCACCCCCCAGCATGGCGGCGGGGGCCCCATTATGCCCTCGGATCCCATGGAGCAGCTGCGGCAGGAGCAGGCGCAGTGCCGCGGGCGCAGTGTAGACCATATCACCAAGCAGCAGATTCAGGAGTTCATTGATTCCACCGTCGCCAATGCAAAAATTCTCAAGCAGTTTGGCTTTGAGATGTTCTCCTTCCACAACGCTTATCACAACGGCACCATGGCGGAATTCTGGTCCACTCACACCAATCACCGCACTGATGAATACGGCGGCTCCGCCAAAAATCGTGCCCGGTTGATGATTGAGGTCATGGACGCCATGAAGCAGACCTTTGGCCGGGACTTTCCCATTGAAATGCTGATCTCTGTGGACGGCTTGGGCGTCAACCGTGGGGACACCTTCGAGCTGGCAAAGCTTCTGGAGGGTAAGGTGGACATTCTCCATGTGCGCCACGGGGACAAGGATCCTCAGCATCCCATCGGCTTTACCTCCTCCCGTGCAGTGCCCTGTCCCAATCTGGATGCCGCCGCCGCATTGAAGGAGTCCATTATGAGCCGGGGCGGTTCCATTAAGGTCGGTGTTTCTGCCGGTCTTCAAAACCCCGATTTTAACGAAAAAATCCTGCGGGAGAAGAAAGCAGACATTATTTGCATGTCCCGTGCATGGATCTGTGACAGCGATTACGGCAAGAAGATCTACGCCGGACGGGGAGAGGACGTTACCCCCTGCATCCGCTGCAACAAGTGCCATGTGCCCAACGACTCCGACAAGTTCCGCTCCTTCTGCTCCGTAAACCCAAAGATCGGCATGGAGTTCAAGCTGGATCAGGTCATCGAGCCGGTAGGGGAGAAGAAGAAGGTCGCCATCATCGGCGGCGGCCCCGCCGGCATGAAGTGCGCCATTACCTGTGCCGAGCGCGGCCACGACGTGACCCTCTATGAAAAGTCCGGTCAGCTGGGCGGCCAGCTGTTCCATGCGGATTACGCCAGCTTCAAATGGCCTTTGGCAGATTTCAACCATTGGCTCATCCGGCAGGTCTACCAGAAGGGTGTAAGGGTCTGCCTGAACACCGAGGCAACCCGCGAAATGCTGGCTCCCGAGGGCTATGACGATGTGGTGGTTGCCATTGGCCCCAGATTTAAGAGCCCCCGTCTTCCCATCGAAGACGGCACCAAGGCCATGCTCTGCGTAGATGTCTACGGTCATGAAGCAGAGCTTCCCCATGAGATCGTTGTGATCGGCGGCAGTGAGACCGGCACAGAGACCGGCATGCATCTGGCCGAGAAGGGCCACCATGTGACGGTTATGACCCGTCAGGCCATGCTGGCCCAGGACGCCCCCCACGCCCACTTTGTGGTGATGATGATGGATGCCTACGAGCATTTGAAAGGGTTTGACTACGCCCGGAAAATTCAGAAATATGTGTCTGTAACGCCAAAGGGTGTTACCTATATTGATGAAAACGGGCAGGAGCAATTTGTTCCCGCCGATCTGGTGGTGCTCTCCGGCGGTGTTGCCGCCACACCGGATCTCTGTGCCCAGTTCTATGGTTCCGGCAAGCATATGCATTACATCGGCGACTGCTACCGTCCCGGGGATGTCCACAAGGCCGTTACCGCAGGGTTTGCCACGGGCAGCCAAATTTAACATCGAGCTTTTTCAATGAAAAGCCAGAGATACGCCTGTTGGGGCATATCTCCGGCTTTTGTCTGGATATTTACGGCATGGGATTTGCAGCCTGCTGCTTTGCCATCTCCTCTGCAAAGGCAATGGCATCGGCAATATCCTGCTCATCCGTGTAGATGGTATAGGTAGCGTCCATATAGGTGGCTGCCTCGGTGATGGTCACATCAAAGTCACCGGTAAAGCCGGAGATCGTCACCTTTTCGCTGGTGGGATAGCTGTAAGGGCCGCCAAGGCCAACGTTGGAGTAGGTCACGGTGCCATCGGAAACCGTAATTCCGGCGCCTTCCTCCCCGGGCTGGGGCTCTCCCATATCACCGGGTGCGTCACACTGGAAGAAGAATACGAAATCCTCGCCAACCGTCGCCTCAAAGGTCTGACCGTCAGAAAAGGTAACGGTGCAGGTCTTTGCCTCTTCCGCCGCAGATTCCTCGGGTACTGTACTTTCCACATCCTCCGCAGCGGACTCCGGTGCCGGTGCTTCCTCCTTGATGGACTCCGCAGAGGACTCCGGTGCTGCCGGTATCGCCTCTGGCGCTGTCTGTGTTGCCTCCGGTGCAGACTCCTGCTGGGATACAGATGCCGGAGCCCCATCCGCCGCAGAACTGCCAGTGTTTCCGCCGCAGGCTGTGAGCATGCCGGCAGTCATACACGCCGCCAGCAGCAGGGCCATCGTTCTCTTTTTCATTTCATTTCCTCCCTGATTCAATTCAAGTTCACATTCCGTCTCTCTCCATGCCGAAATGTGACTATTCGTATTATACGGATGGTTCTTCTCGTTGTCAACGGAACATTTTCAACAGAATGTACCGTTCCTCTTTGTATATTTGTTTCAATTCTATTAACACCAAATGCAATTCTTCCTCCTTTTTATTACCCCGCCAAATATTCCTATTTTTATAGTAGGATTTATTGTGACCTTTGCCAATTGACCGCACTTCCATCCCTGCATTATCATAGGGACACTGCTTTTGTGCGGCAGAACAGGAGGCTATGATATGCTCAACCAATTTTCCAGAACGCAGCTGCTTTTGGGACAGACCGCCATTGAACGGCTTCAGGGTTCCCGGGTGGCTGTATTCGGCATCGGCGGAGTGGGCGGATATGTATGTGAGGCGCTGGTTCGCAGCGGCGTTGGCGCCTTTGACCTGATCGACGATGACCGGGTATGTCTGACAAATCTCAACCGGCAGATCATCGCCACCAGAAAGACCGTTGGCCAGTACAAAGCCGATGTGATGGAAGCACGAATCCACGACATCAATCCCAATGCACAGGTCACGGTGCATAAGACATTCTTCCTGCCGGAAAATGCGCAGGATTTTCCCTTTGACCAATACGACTATATTGTAGACGCAGTGGATACGGTCTCCGCAAAAATCGCATTGGTCATGGAGGCAAATGCCCGGAATATTCCCATCATCAGCTCCATGGGAGCCGGGAACAAGCTGGACACCACTGCCTTCCGGGTAGCAGACATCTATGAGACCCAGGTCTGCCCCTTGGCCCGCATCATGCGCCGGGAGCTGCGCAAGCGGGGTGTTGAGCGGCTAAAGGTCGTCTATTCTCAGGAGCCGCCCATTCGCCCCATTGAGGATATGTCTATCAGCTGCCGCACCCACTGTATCTGCCCGCCGGGCACCAAGCATAAATGCACAGATCGCCGGGACATCCCCGGCAGCACCGCCTTTGTTCCCTCTGTAGTGGGACTAATCATTGCGGGCGAGGTCGTACGGGATCTGTCCGGGGATATTCCCACTTTGCACTGATATGTTTTCCCCGATTGATTTTCCAGTAGATTCCCTTGACGCCAGTTCTTTCCTTATGCTGCCATAGAATCAAAATATGTGTATTCAGGGGAGGCTCATTATGAAGCGCATTTTCAAGGTCACACTATTTTTGATCCCGTTGATCTGTCTTATGATTACACTCAGGCTGTTTGCGATTGGCGGTGTCGTAGCAGACGAGTATAACCTGAGCGGGGCCACCATCTATGGAGGCCCCACCGGTCTCTTTATGGCATGGGCTCGGATGGGCCTGCTGGCCTTCGGCTGTTTTCTCTCATTTCTGCATATTTTTGAAGATGACTGAACATCAAAATAGCGGCGCTGGAACTCCCAGCGCCGCTATTTTTTATTTCCGAATCTCGTCCATGATCCGCCCCATGAGTCCGGTGCGTCCAAAGGGCGTCATCAAATAATATCCGTCCACGTAGGGGCCGATGGCCTCTGCCACCGCTGTGGATATTTTTACCGCCAGTTTCTCTCCGGCTTCCCGATCCAGCCCCTCATACATGGAGATGATCTGGGGATCTACCGTGATCCCCGCCACCTCGCTGTTCATAAACAGTGCATTCCGATGGCTGACAATGGGGATAATGCCGCCGAGAATCTTCCCCTTCAGGGTCTCATGGGCCAGCTTCAAATTGTCCAGTGCCTGCTGGGTCAAAACCGGCTGGGTCAGGAAGCCCACCATACCGCACTCCTCCTTTTTCTGTGCCAGCTGCAGCTGCACAGAAAAGTTCCGGGCATTGAGGTTCAGCGCCCCAAACACCTGAAAGGGTGTTGTCAGGACTGTTTCCCCAAGGCCGCCGATATATCGTGCCAGCATCCGGGAATTGAAGTTGAAAACACTCTTTACCTCATCTCGGCTGGCGCTGGGAATGGGATCTCCCGTTACCGTCAGCACATTGTGAACACCTTCCGCACTGAGGCCCAGCAGCAGTGCTTTGGTGGCATTGAGGTTCCGATCCCGGCAGGTCATATGGGGCAGGGCCTCTATGCCAAGTTCCCGGTGGATCTTACAGGCCAGAATACTGGAATCCATCCGTGCTCTGGCAATGGGACAATCCGCAATGGTGATGATATCCGCCCCGTGCGCCTGAAGCTCCCGTGCCCCCGCCATAAACTTCGTCACGTCACCGGACTCCGGAGGATCCAGCTCTACCGCAATGGGCTTTCGCCGGGGATCCTGCAGGACTTCCCAGAAGCGGTTCCGCTCCGGCTCCTGCTTTTCCGGCTTTTCTTTTACGGAAACAGGAACCATTTTGGGCAGCTCCTTGCCCAACGCCTCAGCCACCGCCCCAAGGTGCAGGGGGGTTGTGCCGCAGCAGCCGCCCAGAATACGAACGCCCATGGATGCCAGCCGTGTCATCTGCCCTGCGAAATAGTCCGGGTCGCCCTCATAGAAGGTACGGCTTCCCAGTACCGTGGGATAGCCGGCATTGGGCATCACAGAAAGCGGTTTGCTTACCGGGCCAATGCTCTCCACCAGAGAAATCATATGTCTTGCTCCGGCCATGCAGTTCAGTCCTGCCGCATCCACCGCCTCGCATGCCTCTGCCTGACGGATCAGCCGTCCCGCCAGCTGCCCGGAACGGGTGAAGCCATCGGGCTGCGCCGCAAAGGAGGTAATGATAAATGCCTCTGGTTCCCGCTCCTTGATATACTTTGCGGTTTCTCCCACACAGGAAAAGCTGCTGAGTGTTTCAAACAGGAAGCATTTTGCTCCCAAATCCAGAAACGTGTCTGCCACAAACCGATATTCTTCCAACGCCATCTGCGCATCCGTCATGGGCACCGGGCCAATATCCGCAAATACAAATTTATCACCCGCCGCCTCGTTGGCCAGCTTCCAGCCCGCCTCGATCACCCGACGGCAGATATCCTCGCCCATGCTTATCCGATTGGCCCCAAAGGTGTTGGTCTTAACGGCATTACAGCCCGCCGCCAGATAGGCTCTGTGTACCTCCAGCACCTGCTCAGGCGCATCAAGGTTGGTTTTTTCGCAGTCCTCGGCGGTTCTATGGTATTTTCCCATCAGGTAGGTGCCCATGGCCCCATCAAAGAGCAGTGTCTGATCCTTTATATATTCTCTTATGTTCATACCGGCATCCTCCTGTTATCCCAGAACCTTCCGGGCAATGTCCACACTCTGCTTGGCATCCTTGGCATAGTAATCCGCACCGATCTCCTCGGCATATTCCGGGGTCAGCACAGCGCCGCCCACCCAGATCTTGCAGTCATGGCCGCTTTCCCGGATGGCCTTGATGGTCTCCGCCATGCTGACAACGGTTGTGGTCATCAGAGCCGACAGCCCCACCAGCTTCACGTCCTCCCGGATCACCGCCTCCACAACGGTCTCCACCGGGACATCCCGGCCCAGATCAATGACGGTATAGCCGTAGTTTTCCAGTACGACCTTTACAATGTTCTTTCCAATGTCATGGATGTCCCCATGCACCGTAGCAATCACGATTTTTCCCTTGCTGACAGAGCCTGCGCCCTTTTCGGCAATGCGCTTCTTAATGACCTCAAAGCCCTCGCAGGCCGCATTCGCCGAGTTGATCAGCTGGGGCAGGAAGATTTCCTGCCTTTCATACCGGTCTCCCACCAGATCCAGCGCAGGGATCAGCTTGGTATTGACCACATCCAGCTCACTCATGGTTTCCAGCGCCTTTTCCGTCAAAGCCGCAGTTTCCTGCTTGAGCCCCTTAGCAATGGCCGTTTCAATGGTCATCTGCCCGGTGGTCTGCGGCTGTGCCGGAGCAGCAGATGTTTCGCCCGCAAACCGCGCAATATAGGCTTCGCTGTCCCGATCCTGTCCAGACAGCACCCGGAAGGCGGTTACCGCATCCATGATCGCCTTCTGGTTGGGGTTGACAATGGGGAGATCCAGTCCCGCATACATGGCCTGTGTTAAAAAGCTTACCGTAATATGCTCTCTTGCGGGAAGACCAAAGGAAATATTGCTGACACCCAGTACATTGTGAAGGCCCAATTCCTCAGAAACATACCGAACCGCCTTCAAGGTCTCTACCGCCTGCTCCTGCTGAGCTGAAACGGTCAGGGTCAGGCAGTCAATATAGATATCTTCTTTGGGAATGCCATAGGCCAGCGCTGTATCCATAATGCGCTTTGCGATCTCCACCCGGGCTTCCCACGTCTGAGGAATTCCATTGTGATCCATGGCAAGGCCCACCACTGCCGCACCATACTTCTTACACAGCGGTAGGATCTGCTCCAGCACCTCCTGATTACCGTTGACCGAGTTTACAATGGGCTTTCCGTTATAGGCCCGAAGCCCCGCCTCAATGGCCTCTGGGGCAGATGAGTCGATCTGCAGCGGCAGCTCCACCACAGACTGGAGGTTTTTTACCACCTGTGTCATCATTTTGGCCTCATCGATTCCGGGCAGACCCACGTTTACGTCCAATATCTCCGCTCCGGCATCCTGCTGCTCCATGCCTTTTTCCAGAATGTAGCTCATATCCCACTCACGCAGCGCCTGCTGGAACCGCTTCTTTCCGGTGGGATTGATCCGCTCACCAATGACCCGAACACCATTTAATTCTGCCACGCAGGTGGGAGAGCACACCCCGTGCCGGGAGGCTTTGGGCCGGGCAGGCACTGCCCGGTCCGCCAGCTTGCCGCTCAGGGCCCGGATAAAATCCGGTGTCGTACCGCAGCAACCGCCCATGATCTGTACACCCAGCTCCGCCGCAGGTGCCATTTCCTCCGCAAACTCCTCCGGTGTAATGGTGTAGGCCCCGGTGGCCGGGTCCGGAAGCCCTGCATTGGGCTTCAAAATCATAGGAAGATCCGTCCACTGCCGCAGCTCCTCCACCATGGGAAGCAGCTCCTTGGGGCCAAGGGAACAGTTGAACCCCAGAGCGTCGACCCCAAGCCCCGTCAGGGTCAGGGCCATGGCCGGTACCGTGACGCCAACAAAGGTGCGCCCTGTGGCCTCAAAGGTCATGGTCACCCACACCGGCAGTCTGGTATTCTCTCTGGCAGCCAAGACCGCAGCCTTTACCTCATAGAGGTCGCTCATCGTCTCAAAAATTACAAGATCCGCCCCGGCTTCTTCCCCTGCCACCACCATTTCCTTATAGATATCATAGGCCTCGTCAAAGGACATGGTTCCAAGGGGCTCCAACAGCTGACCGATAGGGCCCACATCCAGCGCCACCTTTACCTTGCGGTCTCCCGCAGCTGCCCGGGCTGCCTGAATTCCTCCGGCGATCAGCTCTTTGGGAGTATAGCCGGAAGCAGCCACCTTGTGCCGATTGGCGCCAAAGGTATTTGCATAAATCACCTGTGCGCCCGCTTCAACATATTTCCGCTGAATCCGGGCCACCTGCTCCGGATTTGTGAGGTTCCAGACCTCCGGCAGCTGCCCTACAGGCAGGCCCGCCGCTTGCAGCATGGTACCCATGCCGCCGTCCAGTATCGTATAGTTAGTGGTTTCCACAGGTTCGATTCTCCTTTCGATAGGTACAATTTTCAAACTGACTGCAATAGGCACAGCCCCGGAAGCGCATATGCTGCGGCACATCCGCAATTCCGAGGATCGCTGTCACAGACTTCTGGGGAATCATCAGTCCGCCGGGGGACAGCGTGACCCCGATTCGGCGGGGAAGGTCGAGGATTCGGCAAAAATCCGGCTGCTGAGAGAAGGGGAGATCTCCATAGCCCGGGCTGAATCGATCCGTCAGGTAGCCGTCCACCTCTTTTTGCAGATCCTCACAGAAATTATCACAGACATTTTCTATGGCGCTGCTGCCGCAGCAATCCAGTATCACCGCATCGGACATATTCTTTACCTGTGCCCGCCGCAGCATGGCTTCTACCTCAGTTCCCAGCGTTGCCGCCATTAGCACTGCGGTTTTGCAATCCTTCAGCAGCTTTTTTACGTCATTTCCCCGGGGGCAAAAGTCTGTGCCGCTCAGCGTTCCATCCGGCAGCAGCGCAAACTGCCGCCAAACGATCCGGGGCCGGGCCGCTTCCATCATCTGCTCTATGCACCGCATAATGTCCCGATGGACATCCTCCGGTATCTCCCCGCCCTTATAGCCCAGATAAAGCAATACTTCATTTAGATTGATTGCCGTAAGTCTCGGCTCCATGCTTCCGCCCCCTTTGGTTTTGATATCATTATACTAGGAATTAGCAAAAAATCAATGAACAATCCGTTTTCCTATTGACGCAGTATGTTTTATATGTTATTATTAACCCACAAATTAAGTAGGAAATGAGGGATGCCCCTATGAAACATGTTTGCTCCACCTTCTCCCAATGGCGATGTTGTCAGGAATCATCCGGCGCATCCCCTATGGATCCGCCTGTCCGCTGATTTTCATTCTATTATATTCTGACAACATATAAAGGAGATTTTTATCATGTCTATCTATCATTCTGTTACCGAACTCATTGGCCGCACACCGCTGGTAGAACTCACCGGCTATGAGAAAAAACATCATGTGCCCGCCGAAATCGTTGCCAAGGTAGAGCTGTTCAACCCCGCCGGCTCCATCAAGGATCGAATCGCCGCCGCCATGCTGGAGGATGCCGAAGAAAAGGGACTCATTAATAAAGATACCGTTATCATCGAACCCACCTCCGGTAATACCGGCGTTGCGCTGGCCGCATTCGCCGCCGCACGGGGCTATCGGCTGATCATCACCATGCCGGAGACCATGAGCGTAGAGCGCCGCCGTCTGATGAGCGCCTATGGCGCAGAGCTGGTGCTGACCCCCGGTCCCAAGATGGTAGACGCCATCGCCAAGGCCGACGAGATGGCCAAGGAGATCCCCAACAGCTTTATTCCCGGTCAGTTCACCAATCCCGCCAATCCCAAAAAGCATTACAACACCACAGGGCCGGAGATCTGGAAGGACACCGATGGGAAAGTGGATATCTTCATTGCCGGTATCGGCACCGGAGGCACCCTGTCCGGAGCAGGGAAGTACCTCCGGGAGCAGAACCCCGACATCAAGATCATCGGTATTGAACCCACAGATTCCCCGGTGCTGACCCAGGGGCACCCCGGCGTTCATAAGATTCAGGGCATCGGCGCAGGCTTTATTCCCGATACACTGGATACAAAGATCTATGACGAGATCATCGCCGTAAAGAATGAAGACGCATTTGTCACCGGCCGTGAAATTGCCCGCACCGATGGCATTCTGGTGGGCATCTCCTCCGGTGCAGCCCTTTGGGCCGCCACACAGGTGGCTGCCCGTCCCGAAAACAAGGGTAAGCGCATCGTAGTGATCTTCCCGGATACCGGCGAGCGTTATCTTTCCACCGCCCTGTTTGCAGAAGAATAATCATCGGCCCTCTGCTTGGCTTTGCGGCAGAGGGCCGATGCATTCCTTCACGATTTGTTGAAAGACTGTTCAAAGTTTGTACAAATTTCCAGTTTATAATACAAGCATAGAAACGATACGAAGCCGAAAACGGCTGTCTATATATTTTCATGTTTTTTCATTCTTCCTCTTTTCTCCTACAGCAAAGCGGGGCATCCATCTGGATGCCCCGCTTTGCTATGTATGGACCAGCGTCGCAAAGGCCGGAAGAATTTCCCTCCATTTTTGCGCAGTTTCTTTGATGCTTCACATTTTGCGCCACGCAGGATACATTTTGCACAAAGCTGTTCTTGTCTCTGGTGACATATTGCCGAATTTTTATATAAATATTGCGTAATTGTTTAGAGTGTGATACATTTATGCTGTTAAATCGTAGTACATCGGCTGATGCTTCTGCGATCATCAGAATCCATCTTATTTCTGGAAAAGAGGTTACACTATGAAGAAATTGCTTGCTACCCTGCTGGCTCTGGCAATGGTGCTGGGACTATGTGCCTGCGGCAGCGGAAGTACGGCCGATTCGGCGTCTGCTCCCGCAGAGTCTGCATCTGAGCCCGCATCTGCCGCTGCGCCCGCTGATGCGCCCAAGGATGATGCTGAGCCTGCGCCCGCTCCGGAAGCTTCCAACGCTGAGGCGGAGTCCTCTGCGGAAGAAGCACCCACTGAAAGCAGCGGTCTCATCACCACCGACTACAGCTACGACCTGCCGCTGGTAGATGACGACTGGTCCTTCTCCATGTGGGTCAGCTTCTCTGACAACATGTCCACCTTTATGCCCAACGGCTTTGCCGACAACAAGGCATTCCAGAAGGCCGAGGAGCTCACCGGTGTTCATGTAGAGCTTCGCGAGGTTACCACCACCGCCAACTCTGAGCAGTTCAGCATTGCCGTTGCATCCGGCGATCTGCCCAATGTGCTCACCAACGTAGGCATGCTCTGGACCTCCAGCTTTGAGCAGGGCATTGAGGACGAGGTTCTCATGGATCTCACCGAACTCACCGAGAACTACATGCCCGCCTATAAGGAGTGCTATGACCAGCTGGACGATGATACCAAGCGTGAGCTCCACACGGACTCCGGCTATATGCCCAAGCTGATCACCATCAACAACTATCCCGATGGCGCCACCGAGGGTGCCTTCATCCGCACCGACTATCTGAAGAAGATCGGCAAGGATATCCCCACCACCTATGATGAGCTGGACGATGTGCTCCGTGCCTTCCAGACCGAGCTGGGACTGCCCGAGGCTCTGATGGCAACTGCCGGTATCGTCCACACCTCCAACGCCCTGTGCTCCGGCTTCGATGTCAACGGCGGCTTCTCTACCTTCCCCATGATTGCTGAGCCCTACTACATCGTAGACGGTCAGGTAAAGTACGGCATCGTAGAGCCCGGCTTTAAGGAGTACATGGAGATGTTCTCCACCTACTATAAGGACGGCATCATCAGCCCCGACTTCATCACCAAGAACACCAACCCCATGGAATTCACCGGCACCATCTCCTCCGGCGATGTAGGCGTATTCTTCGGTGAGACCAATATGGTACCCAACTACATCCAGATGGGCAAATCCACCGATCCCGACTTTGAGATCGCGCCTCTGCCTCCCATCACCAAGGAAGCCGGTCAGGCCACCCATTTTGCAACGGTAAAGAGCCCCATTTCCGGCCGTGTTGCTGCCATCTCCCTTTCCACCGCTCCGGTAGATCTGGAAAAGATGGGCAAGTATCTGGACTTCTTCTTCACCGATGAGGGCGCACTGCTCTCCTCCATGGGCGTTGAAGGCAACGATGACGGCTCCTATATCTTCGATGAAAACGGCGATCTCCAGTATTCTGACTACTGGAACAACTACGAGGGCCTTACGGAGAATGAGAAGCCCACGCTGTTCATCTATTCTGTTATGCCCATGCTGAAGCCCAAGACCCCTTCCAGCTATAGCATGGACGTACAGTTCGACTGTGCTCCCACTTGGGATACCAACGCAGATTCCTCCTACCGCATGCCTGACGCCATCTCTCTGACCGCAGATGAGACCACCGAGTATCAGAGCATCTACTCTGACATTCAGACTACCATCGAGGAGAACCTCTCCAGATTCGCCACCGGCGAGCGCTCCATGGACGAGTGGGACTCCTTTGTGGAAGAGATCAAGAGCATGGGCATTGATGACTGCATCGCCATCAAGCAGGCCGCTATAGAGAGATACTACGACAGATCTGTATAACCCCCTCATTTGGCCCTGCCGCCGTCACGGCGGCAGGGCCTTTCTATTCCATTTCAAAAATTTTACCGAAAATCACACAGGCTGTTGCAGAAAAGCCAAGTGGATGATTGCAAACAGTTAAATCGTTCGATATAATAGCAATATATTATGGCCCCGGAACATTTCCGGGAACAAGGAGGAAATGAAACGTGAGCATTCGCTATTCTCATCTGCTTTCCCCGGTTCAGGTCGGCAATCTTCTGTTTAAGAACCGTATGGAAGCCACCGCCGCAACGCCCCATTTCGTTCAGGGCACGGAGCCCTATCCCACGGAAAAGTGGATCACTATGATGGCCAACCGCGCAAAAAACGGTGCCGCCGGTGTCTACATCAACCATCTGGAGCACGGCTCCCCTGCCAAGGCCGGCATTGATTTCACGCCAGCCCATTTCTCCATTATGGACATCGACAACACCTCCACCCACAACTATCTGTGTCAGATGATCGACGCCATTCGCTATTACGGCTCCATCCCCATCACCGGCCCCAATGCCACCTTTACCCGCACCGAAGAGCAGGGCATGGGCCCTCAGGCCATGATGATGGCACAGGGAGATAAGAAGGATGGCCCTGGTGGTCCCGGCGGCCCGGGTGGTCCCGGTGGCCCGGGTGGCCCCGGCGGCGGAATGCCCGATATGTTCGGCGGCCCCTTTGAGGAGACGGTTCCTGCCGTAAAGAAATCTCCCATTCAGATTCTGAATCCCGGCCCTTCCATTGCCGACACCTTTACCAAGTCACAGATGCACGAGTACATCGACACAGCCGTTGCCAGTGCAAAGGAGCTCAAGGCGCTGGGCTTCCAGATGTTCTCCTTCCACAATGCCTACCGCGGCGGCCCGGGCGCACAGTTCTGGAGTCCCCTGACCAATCACCGTCACGACGAATACGGCGTTGATACCGTGGAAAACCGCACCCGTTTCCTGATCGAGTTTCTGGATGCCATGAAGCAGACGCTGGGCAAGGACTTCCCGCTGGAGGTTCTGATCTCCGGTACGGAGCCCGGCGGTGCTACCATTGCCGACACCGTTCAGCTGGCTCGGCTGCTGGAAGGCCACTGCGATATTCTCTCCATCCGCAACGGCGTACAGGATCCCCAGCATCCCACCGGCTTTACCTCCACCCGTGCCACCCGCTGGCCCAATGAGGAGGTTACCACCGCAGTAACTCGTGATTGTCACCTCCGTGGCGCAAAGCTGCTGATCGGCGCCACTGCCGGTCTCCACGATGCCGACCTCTGCGAATCCGTCATTGCCAACGAGCAGGCCGATCTGGTATGCATGGCAAGAAGCTGGATCTGTGACAGTGAATACGGCAAGAAGCTCTATGAGGGTCGTGGGGAAGACATTACCCCCTGCGTCCGCTGCAACAAGTGCCATGTGCCCAATGATACCGACAAATTCCGTTCCTTCTGCTCCGTAAACCCCCTGATCGGGCTGGAAGACAAGATTGACCGGATGATCGCTCCCGTGGAGCGTGAAAAGAAGGTTGCCGTTGTAGGCGGCGGCCCGGCCGGTATGTATGCAGCCATGACCCTGCGGGATCGTGGCCATCAGGTCACCCTTTATGAGAAGGAAGCGCAGCTGGGCGGCCAGCTGATCCACGCTGACTTTGCCTCCTTTAAGTGGCCCCTGCAGGACTTCAAGGATTTCCTGATCCGCCAGTGCTACAAGAAGGGCGTAGATATCAAGCTGAATACCGAAGCCACAAAGGATATGCTGGCACAGGAGCACTACGATCATGTGATCGTGGCCATCGGCCCCGTGTTTACCAAGGCAAACATCCCCGGCGCCCAATCCGACAAGGTGCTCACCTGCATGGATGTCTTTGGCCACGAGGACGAGCTGCCCCATAACATTGTAGTCATCGGCGGCAGTGAGACCGGCGTAGAGACCGCCATGGATCTGGCCGAGAAGGGGCACAAGGTCACGGTGCTCTGCCGACAGAAGTCTCTGGCCTCCGATGCTCCCCATGCGCACTATGTGACCATGCTGGAGGATGCATGGTTGAAGCTGGATAACTTCTACTGGGTCAAGGGCATCGAGAAATATCTGTCCATTGACGATAGCGGCGTCAGCTATGTGAACTTTGAGGGCAAGGAAAAGCGCATCGACTGCGACTGCGTGATCATGTGCACCGGCGCACGGCCCAACACCGAGGGCTGCACTGCTCTCTATGGCGCCGCAGATCGCACCGACTTTGTAGGCGATTGTTTCCGGGTCGGCAATGTCCATTTTGCGGTTACCACTGCCTTCGGCGCAGCAAATCAGATTTAATTATTTTAAGAAGAGGGAAGCGGTGTACATCCGCTTCCCTCTTGTACTTTATTATGCAGAATCACACCGTTTCACAAAAAGCCGGCCAGATAAACTGACCGGCTTTATATGATGTATTTTAGTCCACCTTCGGTGTCTCATAGATCCGATAGGTATGCTCCCGATCCATGGTCTTATAGGGTTCAGGCCACGGTACGGTATTCTGCACATGCATAATCGGCGTATAGTTGAAGTGAATGGGGCCGGGCACCTTTACATGCACCTCGCCCTTGGCGCCGCCCGCAGAGGTTGCACCACGAGTCGCACCCTTCTCCTTGACAGCCATTCCGGGCACCTGTGCGTTGCCGCCCTGTCCCTGCGGGGGGCCGCCCGCTCCGGGTGCGCCGCCCTGTCCCTGAGGTGGAGGACCGCCTGCACCGGGTGCGCCGCCCTGTCCCTGCGGGGGACCGCCTGCGCCGGGACCTGGGCCGGGGCCGGGGCCACCGGGGCCGCCGCCAATGCCCATGAGCTTGTTATAGGCATCCATGCCGGGGTTGCACACATCCATGGGGCCGCCCATATCCGGGCACACCTGCTCATGGAGATACAGCCACTCATCGGCTTCCTCATCATACACAAAGTCAGAACCATACCGCTCCCAGAGCGTCAGTCCACGGTAATGGTGATTGGCATTGAGCGCAAATACCAGTACACCGGGTGTCAGGAAGGAAGCCCGGACTGTCTTGCCATCGTCTGCCGCCTCAATAATATCAGTAGCCAGCGTGTGCATGGATATCTCACGCATAGACCGTGCATCAAACCACGAGATCTCCGGGTGCTGCTTGACCAGATTAATGTAGCCCCGGAAGCCGTCCGGATCATAGTTGGAAACGCTGTTATACCAGATCTCATCAAATCCGCACATAACGCCGAACAGGTGGCCCCAGGATGCCTCTTCGCTGGTATCCCAGAATTCACCCCACTCCTCCTTGCAGTAGGAGGTGGCATGCAGATAGGTGTGGCGGGCATGGCGGGACTCCGCGGCCTGCATTCCCTCCGCATTGTGAATCCGCTGAGAAAGTGTCAGATGTTTCTTCATTTGCCCTGATACTCCTTTCTATAGTTGGGATGCCCCTTATGCCACTGGGGCCGGCCTTCTGCACCAAAGCTCTTTTCCGGATCATAGGACGCATAGGCCACTGGGGGAACGGTGGGGTAGGCATCCGACCAGCCATAGTCGGGATTATGCACCACATAGGGCAGGGTGGGGGTTCCAAACTCCTGCTGTGCCAGCGTAGGCTTTCCGGTAAAGGTCTCCACATCACCCAGATTGGTACCGGCCCCATAGGTCACATCGTTGGATACCAGCACATGCCAGATCCGCCATTCACCATCATTTTCCTTTACAAAGTCTGCGCAGACCCGCTCCGGATACCACATGGCCTTGCAGGTGCCATCGGGATTGCCAGTGCACTCTACGCCCAGCGAATACCATACGCCCTTGGCCGTCTTTCCATCGTCTGCCAGCACCACGCAGGGGGTAGATACATGATGGGCAATGAGGTCGCCATAGCCAAAGCTGTCACGAATATTCTGAAGCTGAGAATTGGCTGCACATTTTTCTTCCAGTGCCTTCTGAAGCTTTTCCGTATACTCTGCCACATAAAACCGCTCGATTTCCGGCATACCAACATAATAGCCCCAGTTAGAGCCCAGTGAAGCCGTTGCCTGATGCGCCGGCTCCTTGACCCACAGGGTCTCCAGCTCAGCCCGGCGGTCATTGTTCATCTGCATGACCTGACGGCGGGACATCAGATCCTTAACGGTCTCAATATCCCAGATGCGGATCACACGCTCGTCATCGGAATAAACCTTTTTCTTGCTCATCTCAGCGCCTCCTGACTCTCCGCTCCATAGCTGAAGGTGTTTTCAAAGGTATCATAGGGCTCCGGTACCTTGGGCAGTCTTGTAAAGGGGCGGGAACCGGTATACAGCTGCCGAAGCTCCATGGCAACATTGGGCTGCTCCAGCGCCATGCCCTTCATGGCCGCAAACTCCGGCATCTCAGGGAACTGCTCGATGGCGTTAAGATCGCCCCACTTTTTGCCCGCAGGCACATCAATGTCCTCCAGATACAGCACATGCCAGATTTTCCACTGGTCGTGCTCCCGAATAAAGTCAAAGCAGATGCTGCCCAGCACCCAATTGGAAATGGGCCCCCGCTCCGAAATATCTGTGACAAGGCCAAATACATAGAAAAATGCCTTTGCCGTTGCGCCGTCTTCTGCCACCTCAATGATGGCATTGTCCAGAGAACGGATCTCCATGGGGCCGCGGCCATAGAGCTTTTCATCGGAATATTCCCCAAGATCCTCCGGGAATACCGACTTCAGCACCTGCGCCTTTTTCTTGGTAGCTGCGTCAATGGACGCATAATAAGCCTTCAGTGCCGCTCTGCCGGAATAATATCCGCTGTTGACGCCCAGCGAAACATCCTCCCGCTCTGACCACAGATCCTCCAGAATCGTTGGCTCCTTCTTGAGCAGCAGACTCATAACATATTTGCCTGCCAGATTCTTGACATCTCTTCGGTCTTCAAAGCGGCCTACCAGCTCTTCTGTGTTGAATTTCAGGAATGACATAGGTACGCTCCTTTCTTATATTCGCTTCATGTTTTTCATTATACCGGCAGTTATTTTGAAAATGAAATGCGGAAAAGCTATGCGGCATTCCCTATAGTTATGCTGGTGAAAAACATTGTTAATAAATCAAATGAGAATTCCTTGTTACAATGCAACAAATGCACCCACACCGCACAAAGAGGCGTTTGACAAACATCACCAAATGGTATATTCTTAGTTTGAAATGGTATCTTCTTTGATCCTGTAGAAGATGCCGGGGAATTATGTGAATTGAATGGAGGAATCGATATGCCAAAGGCAGATATCCTGTTTGACAAAACAGAGTTCGTGCTGCGGATGGCCGACAAGCAGGCGATGACCATGAACATCCGTGCTGATCAGATCACAACCATCACCTTCCAGCCCACCATGCAGAAGAAGCTCTTTAAGAAGGTCCCCTCTGAGGTCATGCTGATTAAGACCAAGGGCGGTGCAGGTGGCCCCGGCGGCGGTGCGGATGGTATGCCCATCACCAAGGAAGCGCTGGAGAGCAAGGAGAAGGGTTCCTGGGACAAGGCCAAAAAGCAGATGCTGAAGTTTGCCAAGGACAACAACATCACAGTACATGAAGACAACGAAATGTGGACGCCCCCCCAGATGGGCGGCGGCGGTCCCATGTAAGAGCGTAAGGCCGCTGCAAAATGCAGCGGCCTTTTTGCGTCCATGGGCCTGTACCGAGGGATTTTAGCTGCAAAAAATGCGTACTACACCATCTGATGTAGTACGCATTTTTTCTAAATGGATCAGGCCATTGTGACCGCATCGGGCATGGCCTTTTTCAGGGTCCGCATGGCGTAGCAATACGCCGGGATCAGGAAGCAGTCTGCGAGAATCCATGCCGCCGGGCTGGCCAGACAAACCGCCGCATACCCAAACACCGGCACCAGCAGCAGACTTACCGCACTGCGGGCGATCATTTCAAATACCCCCGCAAACAGTGCCAGCTTAGAAAAGCCAATGCCCTGAATCATAAAGCGGACAATATTGACAAAAGCCAATGGAATGTAAAATGCGGAATTTAATACAAGGAACTCCCTTGCCCCATCCAGGATTTCCGTCTCCCCTCGGTCAAGGAAGAGCATGGACAGCTCCCTGCCAAAGAACCACAGGATCACAAAAGCGATCACCGAATAGATGCAGCCCATTACAAGGCAGCTTTTCAGTCCTTTATGAATTCGATCCAGCCGCCCCGCACCAAGATTTTGGCCGCCATAGGTGGCCATGGTGGAGCCCATGGCATCCAGCGGGCAGCACATAAGGTTTCCGACCTTACCGCCCGCAGTCATGGCCGCAATGCTCACTGCCCCCAGCATGTTCACCGCCGCCTGAAGGATCAGGCAGCCGATGGCGGTAATGGAATACTGAAGTCCCATGGGAATCCCCATCGCACAGAGCCGTCCGGCATAGCTTCCCCGGAGCTTCATATCGTCCCGGCTCAGATGCAGGATGGGGAAGCGCTTTGCCATAAACAGCAGGCAAAGGATTCCGGATACCAACTGAGAGATCACGGTAGCCCAGGCTGCGCCAGCCACCCCCATGGGAATGGCAAGAATCAGCAGCAGATCCAGCGCCACATTCAGCAGGCTGGAAAACACCAGAAAGTACAGCGGCGTTCTGGCATCGCCAAGGGAACGAATGATCCCGGAAAGTGTATTATAGAGGATCGTTACCGGGATTCCCAGAAAGATAATGACAATATAGTCATAAGCCTCCCGAAACACCTCGTCCGGGGTATTGGTCCAGATCAAAATATTCCTACACAGCGCCACCGTTGCCACAGTCAGCACCACCGAAAACGCGACACAGATCCAGATCATGTTTCCCACATAGCGTCTCAGGCCCTGCTCGTCCTTTTCCCCAAATTTCTGGGCCACAGGAATCGCAAAACCCGTACAGACACCGATGCAGAACCCCAGCACCAGAAAGTTTACCGAGCCTGTAGAGCCAACGCCGGCCAGTGCATTGACTCCCAGGGTCTTGCCCACGATCATGGTATCCACCATGCTGTAAAATTGCTGAAACAGCAGGCCCAGCACCAATGGAAAGAAAAAGCCAAGAATCAGCCGTATGGGATTGCCCGTAGTCAGATCCTTGGCTGTTGTTTTTTTCACAGAAGATCACCTCTTTAACGAGCCCATAGTTTAAAGTTTTTTTCACCAAAATACAAGATACGAATTTCACAGGATTTTCCCCATTTGCAACACTTTCTTCCACCAAAATCACAAGATCCTTCCGATTTGTACATATCTTGTGGCTCAAAAATGATTGAGCCACAATTATTTGTAATGTCTTTCCTTTTTCGACAAATTATAGTAGCATATTTTTCTATAAATGCTATAATATGGATATCAAAAGTCATCGGGGAGGATGACTTTGGGGAGGATTTACATATGAGCATTGGTATGGATCTGGAGGGACGGGTTCTATACCTGCCTGTCCACCTTCTGCATCTTGGGCAGCCCGGCCGGGGAAAGGCCACCGCTCTTTTGCAGGAGCTTGCAGCAAGCATTGGAGAAGTGGGGATTCTCCAGCCCCTGTCCGTCCGAAAGCAGGGAGAGGGCTATACCGTGGTATCGGGGAATCGGCGGCTCATGGCCGCCCGAATGGCAGGACTTGGGGAAGTTCCATGCCTGATCCTCAGCGTTGACGCAGTAGATGCCCAGCTGATCGGTCTGACGGAAAATTTACAGCGGGAGGACTTGGGGTATTTTGAAGAAGCAGAATATCTCCAGCAGTATCTCACCCGCAGCGGCCTCACACAGGCGCAGGCCGCAAAGCGGCTGGGGCGCTCCCAGTCAGCCATTGCCAATAAGCTTCGGCTGTTGCAGAACAGCCAAAAGGTTCGTCATGCCCTGACAGAGCATGGGCTCTCTGAGCGCCATGCCCGGGAGCTTCTGCGCGTGTACGGCGAAGATGCACGACTGAGCGTTTTACAGGAGCTCATACAGCGAAAGCTCAGCGTTGCGCAAACGGTCCAATACATTGACAATTATCTGGCGCAGAAGACACTCACCAGCAGCGCACGCTATCGCCGCCGGGAGGCCAGACTGGTGCTGGAACGGGTGGTCAAGGACGCTGAGCTGCTCCGAGTCGCAGGCGTTCCGGCACAGGTGCAGCGTCAGGAGAGCCCCGAGGAGATTATTCTGACCCTCCGGATCCCGCAGAACTGCTGACCTTGACATTGCCTTCTCTGCTGGTATAATGAATCCATGCATTTCTGGAGAGCAGAGGAGGATATACCCATGATTACCGCTCATCCCTTTGGCAGCCTGTCTGACGGAACCCCTGTGACCCGTTACCGCCTTTCTGACGGATCCGGCGCCTATACGGATATCCTTGACTACGGTGCTACCGTTCAGTCGCTGGTGGTGCCGGATCACAGCGGCACCCCAACTGACGTGGTGCTTGGCTATCCGACTCCCGCAGACTATGAAGCCGGCACTTTTTACTTTGGCGGCATCGTGGGCCGTCACGCCAATCGCATTGGCGGCGCAGCCTTTGCGCTGAACGGGATCCGCTACCCGCTGGAAGCAAACAGCGGCCCCAACCACTCCCACGGCGGGCTTCACGGCTACCATCAGCGGATGTTTCAGGCCCGGATCATCGGTGATACGCTGGAAATGCAGCTTCATTCACCGGATGGGGATCAGGGTTATCCCGGCACGCTGGAGGTCACCATTCGCTTCACATTTTCCCGGGATCTGGTGCTGAATATTGATATGGAGGCAGTTTCCGATCAGGACACCGTGGTAAACCTCACCAATCACTGCTATTTTGACCTCAGCGGCGGTGCAGACCCCATGGGGCAGCTGCTGCAAATTCACGCCGATTTCTTTACGGAAAACGATGAAAACACCTTGCCTACAGGTGTCATTGCGCCGGTGGAGGGTACGCCCTTTGATTTCCGGCAGGAAAAGGCCATCGGACAGGACATTGGTGCTGATTGCCGGCAGCTTCATCACTGCAATGGCTATGACCATAACTTTGTGCTGCGCAATCATGGGCAGTTGGAGCCTGATGCACGTCTTTTCAGCCCCATCACCGGCATTTCCATGGTGGAATCCACAGACCTTCCCGGCGTGCAGCTCTATTCCGGCAACTTTGTGGATGCCCCCAATGGAAAGCGCCCCTATGCTCCGCACTCCGGTATCTGTCTGGAAGGACAGTATTTTCCCAACGCCATGGCCATTGATGCATTTCAAAAGCCGATTCTCAAAAAAGGGGAGCGGTATCACCACGTGATCCGCTATGCCTTCTCTGCGGAACTTTGATCCGGGCAGTTGCCCCGCTTTCAGATCTGTGCTACAATATATTCAATGATACATCGACTGCACAGATTATGAAGGAGAGATCCCCATGAGACATTTGATCATTCACCGCCAGCGCGCCCTGATGGGCTTTGGCCTCAGCTATTTCTGTATTCTGGATGAAACCCGTGAACGGTTTATGGAGCGCCTTGAGGGCCTCACCCGGGCCCAGTGCAATGCGCTGGAGGGTCCTGTTCCCATTACCAATGGCGCCACCATTGAGCTTCCGTTGGATGAAGCTGCACACACCTTCCTGATTGCTCTTTATCCAGAGGAAAAGAATATGGTGACCAGAGAGATCCCTGTTCCAGCCGGAACCGAGGATGTTATCTATCTCATAAAAACCGATATGGATATGCGGCGCGGGATCGTTGTCTCCGTTGGCCCCGGCACAAAAAAGCCTGAATAAACCTCAGAATTCCAAAAGCGTACCGTCGTGCAGCGGTACGCTTTTTTATTTGGAGATTTTTGGATTCACATCTGTAAGAACTCCCAATAATCAATTTTGTTTTTGTATCTTTTGTACTAAGCATTTCAACTGAAAATGACTATAATGAAAGGCAAAGAGATACATGATCTCATGGATCCCAATTTCAAATCAAAGGAGCATTCTTTATGGGCATTTATGCAGTAACCGGTGGTTCCAGCGGCATTGGCGCAAAAACCGTAGAGTACCTGCGGGCGCAGGGCCATCTGGTCTACAATATTGACGTAAACCATGGTGATATCACCGCCAATCTGGCAACCGATGAGGGGCGTCAGGCAGTGATCGACCGGCTTCACGCACTGTGCACAGAGGGCATGGACGGTTTGGTCTGCTGTGCAGGTGTTTCCAACTCCTGTGGAAATCTGAAGCTGATCATCTCTTTGAACTACTTCGGCACCATGCGTCTGGCAGAGGGCGTCTTCGATCTTCTGAAAATGCGCCGGGGCGCCTGTGTTGTGGTCACCTCAAACACCATTTCTCAGGGCGCTGCCCGTATGGATGTGGTTAACCTGCTGAACAACCAGATGGACGAGCCCCGTGTTCTGGCGCTGATGGAGCATCTGGATGCGCAAAAGGATGCGCACTCCATGTATGTTGCCACAAAATATGCGTTGGCTCGCTGGATGCGCCGGGTGTCTGCCCACTGGGCTTCTCAGGGTGTCCGGATTAACGCCATTGCACCCGGCAATGTGGAAACCGCCATGACCGCCAAGCTCAGTCCCCACGAGCGTTTGGCAGTAATGGCTCTGCCCATCCCCACGCTGTATGGCGAGGATAAGCTGATGGATCCTGCGGATATTGCCAATTCCATTGTATTTTTGGTCTCCCAGCAGGCCCACGGCATCAACGGCATTATTCTGTTCTGCGACGGCGGTACCGACGCCCTGCTGAACACCGAAAAGGTTTATTAAGGAGGGACACATACCATGATTGAGAAATACATTGAAGCAATGCAGAAGGGCGATTATAAGGCGCTGGCCGCCTGCTTTGCCCCCAAATGCCGGTATTTTGACTATTGCCCCATTGGCACAAACCATGATAACTACCATGTCTACGGTAAGGAAGCCATCGAAATGTTCTTCCACCACAAGTTTACCTTTCGGATCCTCTCCATTACAGATCCGGTAATCGAAAGCGAGACCTCCGCAAACTTTCTGGTCTGCTATTCCGGCACCTATCTTTATGCCCGGGCAACCATTGAGTGCGCCACAGAGGATGGGCTCATTCAGGAGCTGACTGTGCGTCCCGCCTGATTTATTCACAGATTTTCCGCAGCGCTGCCATTACCCCCTGACGGCGCTGCGGAATTTTGATCCGCAGCCGGAGAAAAAAATTTCAGAAAAAGCGAAAAAAGTGGTTGCAATTTCAGAAAAACTCTGGTATTATATTAGCCGGTGCCCCAATAGGGCTATCTGCCATTATATACGGCGAGGAGGTGCAGCTAGATGGCTAAATGTGATTTTTGCGGCAAGGGCGTTACCTTTGGTATTAAGGTCTCTCACTCTCATAGACGTTCCAACAAGGCTTGGAAGCCCAATGTGAAGCGTGTGAAGGCAATTGTCGATGGTACTCCGCGCCATGTATACGTCTGTACAAGGTGTCTCCGCTCCGGCAATGTGACCCGTGCAGTCTAATCTCACAGGATACGCATAAATCCACGGCTTACGCCGTGGATTTTTATTTTTTCAGATGGATATCGTTGTCCATAATCAGCAGAATGCTGTCTCGTTCTCTTCGAGACAACATTCCCTGATATTGGCGTCTTCCCGGGACGTTCCCTTCGCCGCTCCCAGCTTGTGCCGCAAATTTGTTTCTCAGCAGGATTTGTGGCACATCGTCCAGCAGCTCCCTTCTTAAGCAGCCGATCCATGGACCGCTTTTTCTGCCTTACTCCCGGCTGTGCATTGCTTTTTGCAGCATTTCTGCACATCATATATATAATCTGTTATATATTGTGCATAAAACTCCCCCCGCAGATCACGCCCTTTTGGGTAGAAGTTCTATTGAAAATACACAAATGACCCGGTATAATAGGTTTGTTTGAGTAGTAACTTAGGCATATATTTGCCTGCAAAAATTAGGGGAATCCCCCCGGAAAGAGGTTTGCCGAATGACTTGCGAAGATTACAAAAAAATCTACGAATCCAAAAAAGGCACCGTGCAGGACGCTCTGGATATGATTCACTCCGGTGACGTAATCTGGTGCTCCAACAACTACAACGAGCCCGAAACCCTGTTTGGCCATCTCCATGAGATCGCTGACCGTGTTGACAACGTTATCGTCTACAAGAGCCGCATTGGTCGTTATCCCTTCATGATGACCCCCGGCATGAACGGCCACATCAACTGCCACAACTACTTCTATGGCCCTTCCTACCGTGAGGCTCACAAGCTGCTGAATGCCAGCTTCATTCCCGTTGACCTGCCCAACTACTACCGCATGGTCAACCGTCATAAGCCCTGCAACATCTTCACCGCTCAGGTTTCTCCCATGACTGAGGACGGCAAGCTCTATGTCGGCATGAACCAGACCATCGAGTACTACGCCATCAAGGACGCCGTCGAGCAGCACAAGAAGATCATCGTTGAGGTCAACCCCAACCTGACCTATATGAATGGCTCCGCTTATATTCCGGTAGAGGCAGTTACCCTGCTGTATGAAGTCAACACCCCCGAGTACTGCATCGGACCTGTTACCACCACCCCCGAAGAGGACAAGATCGGCGAAATGGTCGCTTCTCTGATCGAGGATGGCGACACCATCCAGATGGGCATTGGCGGTATCCCCGATACCGTTGGCAAGCACCTGATGGACAAGCACGATCTGGGCCTGCACACCGAGCAGTTCACCTCCTCCATGGCTGACCTTATTGATGCCGGCGTTATCACCGGTGCTCGTAAGGCCTACGATCAGGGCATGCATGTTGGTGTATTTGCCGACGGCACCCATGAGCTGTATCAGTATCTGCACAACAACCCCAAGTGCATCATGAAGCCCGGCCCCGAGGTTCTGAATCCCCATAACATTGCTCGTCAGGATCACATGGTTTCCATCAACACCCTGGTTGAGATCGATTTGACCGGTCAGGTTTGCGCTGAGTCCATTGGACCTGTGCAGTACTCCGGTTCCGGCGGCGGCTTCTGCTTCACTCTGGGCACCTACTTTGCAGAGCACGGCAAGGGCATCCTCTGCTTCCAGTCCCGTACCAAGAAGGGCATGCCCAAGATCAAGGCTACCTTGACTCCCGGTGCTGTTGTTACCCATCAGCGTAACTACATCCAGTATGTTGTTACCGAGAACGGCATTGCCGATCTCCGTGGTACCACCGTACGTGAGCGCGCTAAGATGCTCATCAACCTGGCTCATCCCGATGACCGTGAAGAGCTTACCCGCGCAGCTAAGGAGCTCTACTACTTCTAATTTTGTCCCTCTCTGTCCGGCACAGCATTTTTGCTGTGTCGGACTTTTTTCACCATTTCTCCGCCATTTCCCTTGCAGGCCCCATGGATGTGTATTATAATGGCACTGTATTTGTTTCGGTTCAGCAAGATTTTTCGACCTCATCCGCATTCTGCCGGATGTTTACTCAGGAGGGATCCCAATGCGTTACATTAAGCCAGATTATATGGATCATTTCTACTGCACCGGCGAGAGCTGTACCATGCCATGTCCTGCCCCGGCGGATATGACATGGACCCGGACGCTGGGGGATCTCTGCGAAAGCGGCGTCTCCATGGCATGTCCACAGGGTGCACGGCTGATCCTGCTTCACGAAGCCCCCACCACCTTTCAGTCCAGCCGGGACAATGCTCCCGCCGCCGAGCTGTCCGGCATCTCCGGCGATCAGCTGGCCCTGATGCTGGATGCCCGTAAAACCATGGACATCATACTGCAAAACCGCAGTCTTCCATTCCGTTCGGATCTGATGCTGTCGCTGATCTACGGCTACGAGTTTGAGCCCATGATCTCCTCAGACTCCCGATATGCCTATGACGAAATGGACTGGGGCTTTACGGAGCAGCCCTATCGGCAGCTGTCCTATGCACAGACATCTCAGGGAAATTGGGAAATGAAGCGCAGCGATCTGCTCCATGTTCTATTCCATCTTCACAAGCTCTGTGGCGGGGACGAATTTCTCCGGAACCAGCTGGAGCATGCCATTGATATGATCGAGCCCATTGGCGGTGATGCCTATCGGACGCTTCGAGATGCATTTGATGCATATATGCAGCCCAGAGAATATCTGTTTGAAAATCTCATGGTTTATGATATCCATCGCCACTTCCTCGCCCACAGTCAGGATGCTACGGTTCTCACTGGTGTGAAATTTTCGGTGGTGAGCTTTGCGGTCATCCGCTGCATGGCCGCACGGCTTTACCGGGATACCGGTTTCCTTACCGACGAAGCCTTTGTGGCACTATGCCGACACTGGTCCAGATGCGTCGAAGAGTCCCCAAAGATTCACAGGGAATTGGAAGCGCTGCTGGAAACCGATCCGCTGTTCACACAGGACGTATTGCAGCGCATGCTGTGGCAGTAAGTACATATAAAAATGCTCCCCAATACAGGACATTCCATCCTGTATTGGGGAGTCTCTTTATGATCTCAAATCTCCTGCGTTTCAGCCTCTGCCGTAACAGTCTCTTTCTTGAGGATCCGTTTTACGCTGTCACACCGGAGGATCACTCCAAGGATATGCACAGCGCACTCCTGAAGCTGTCCAATGGTCATCTTTTCCGCATAGTTCCGAATGCCGCGGTTCTCCACCTTGTCCTCGGACGCAAGCGCCTGTGCGATCTCCTCCACCACATCCGGGCCGCCGGGCTGGATCATATCATTCCCGGCGCAGATACTGAGCGCCGGCATGCTGATGCCTCCGCCCCAGTCTGTCATAACAAAGCCCTTAAAGCCCCACTCATCCCGGAGGATTGCAGTAGTCAGGTCATAGTTATTTGCCGAAGGCATACCATTGATATCGTTGTAGGAGGTCATTATACTGTAGGGCTGTGCCTGCTTCACCGCCAATTCAAAGCCCTTCAGATAGATTTCCCGCAGGGCACGCTGGGAAACAATGTCGTTGGAATTGGTCCGCAGGGTCTCCTGATTATTGCCCGCAAAGTGCTTCACGGTAACGCCCACGCCGTGTTTCTGGACGCCCTGTGTAATGGCAGCTGCGCAGAAGCCAGTCAGCAGCGGATCCTCGGAAAAATATTCAAAGTTCCGGCCGCACAGGGGATTCCTGTGAATGTTCATGCCCGGTGCAAGCCACAGCTCTACGCCGTACTCCTGCATCTCCATTGCGACCGCATCACCAAAGCGCCGCAGCACATCTGCATCCCAAGAGCAGGCCAGCAGGGACCCCACCGGGAAAGCCGTGCAGAGCTGCTGACGGATTACCTCGCCCGCTTCATCTTTTACCTTTTGGCTGACGCGGATGCCCGCAGGTCCATCGGCAAGGCTGATGGGCGGTATGCCGTATTTCTCATAGAGATCTGCGGTCTCTCCCGCAGCGCCGGGAACCTTCATACCGCCGCCGCCCAAAATTCCGTTAAAGGGCGGCTGGAAATTGGGGTCTTCCTGCACCTGCTCCGGCATGCCCGTGAGATCCATGCCGATGCCGCAGACCAGGCTGCACAGATCCGACGCATCCATGGCTGCCACGAACTCGCTGAGGGAGCAGTTCTTGTTGTATACATCGCTGAGCCGCAGATCCGTACGACCCCGGCGGAGGGTCTTGCCGTGGTTCTTATATCTGCCCTTTACCGTACGGAACTCTCTGGCAGAAAGCCGCACCGCATGCTGCGCCGCAAACTCCAGCTCTTCCTTTTCGCCGGTATAGGTATAGGCGGGAACGCCCTGCGGAGAAATTCGCTGAAAATCCTCCGGAACATGGCCCATCCGGTCAGAAAGCACCAGCGTCGTAACCTCCTGCGGCAGATATACTGCGCCGCAAACGGTGGTATTCCGGCTGTCTGTGCCCAGACGGATATAATAAGTGCCCTTTTCCAACACATAGCTGTTGGTCTTTTCATCAAAGGATGCAAAATCGGAAATGCGGAACTCCATGGCCACGGTTTCCTCTTCCCCGGGCTGGATCAGCTGCGTCTTTCCAAAGGCGCAGAGCTTCTGCATGGGCTGCTCCAACCGCCCCTGTGGGCAGGAGAGATAGACCTGAAGCACCTGCCGCGCCCCATAGACATCACCGGTATTTTCCACAGTTGCCGTCACAGAAATTTTATCGCCGGTAGCTGCAAAGGTATAGGCCGCCAGCTCCGTCTTTCCATAGGTCAGGCCATATCCAAAGGGATACAGCACGTCCTCGCCAAAGGTATCAAAATACCGGTAGCCTACATAGATGTCATCGGTGTAGGCTACATCCACCTGCTCCTGCTGCTGGCCCATGGTCGTCTGTACATTGCCATTGAAGTGCTTCTGGCTGTACTCCTGTGCCGTGGGATACTGGCTGTAATGGAGCGGCCAAGTGTCGGTGAGATGACCGGAGGGCAGGACACTGCCGGTGAGCACATCTGCAACAGCACCCGCATCCTGACCGGGGAGGCCCATAAATACAATGGCAGAGAACTTCCGGGCATAGTCACCCAGCTCCAGATATCCTGCGGTGTTCAACAGCAGAATGGTCTTTTCAAAGTGATTTGTCACCGCATCCATGAGCTTCTTCTCACCATCGGTGAGATAGAGCATGCCGGGCTGTGCCTTCATATCCGCACCTTCTCCCGCCACACGGGTCAGGATCACGATGGCAGCATCGTTGCCCACAGAGAAGCTGCGCACCTCTTCACCGGACAGGGGCATTTCCTCATTGTAGTATCCCTTGGGCTCCATAAAGCCCTCCACACACATATTTTCATGTGAGAGGCACCAGGATCGATACTTCCGTGCCAGCAGGCCATCCGGCTGAAGAGACTGACAGTTTTCAAGCCCCTCCAGCAGAGAAATCGTCTTCAGATTATTTACATTACCGGAACCCGTTCCGCCCTTGACCGTATATACCTGTCCAACACCAAACACTGCCACAGGCACCGGCTCCTCCGGGCTGCCCAGCAGCGGCAGCGTATTGCCTACATTTTTCAGCAGTACCATGCTCTCTGCGGCAAGCTGCCGTGCAGTGGCTGCATTCTTCACCATACGTGCAGATGCTTCCATTCTTCATACCTCCTGCAACTTTTTTCATGAATACTATACACGATATTCCAGTCTCCTGCAACTGATTTTTCCTGCAAAGCAGGCCACAATTCCAGCATAAATGCCCTGTCCAGCATTGCACCGGACAGGGCATTTACAATGGCTTAGGAAATCGCATGCTCCGCCTTTTGAAAATACTGTTCCATGCAGTATTCCATGATCTTTTGACGGGTCACAATTCCAATAAACGCCTCCCGGTCATCCACAACCGGAACAAAGTTCTGCTCTACCGCCATGGAGATCAGCTCTTTGGGCGATGTGGTCACTGTAACGGGAAGATAATCCTTCTTCCGAGCCACCTCCATCACAGGGCGTCCTTCTGCGTCCTTCATATTCATCATATAATTGTTCTTAATGGCCCACAGCAGGTCGCCCTCGGAAATCGTCCCCACATATTCGCCGGTGCGCTTCAGAATGGGAATGGTGGCAAAACGTCCTCCATGCTCCATGCGCTCCAGCGCCTGCCGAATGGTAAAATCATCATAAATATATGTACAATTGGCTTTATGCGTCAAGAAAAACAGAATGTTCATCCCTTACATCCTCCTTCTCTTATATTATACCATAGTTTTTCCCATAAGTAATGAAAATAGTATGAACGATATAAAGAGCCGGAGCACAGCATTTCTGCTGTACCCCGGCGGGGAGGGAATGTACTTATTTTACTGCCGCAAAAGCCTGATCCAGATCTGCGATAATATCATCAATATGCTCCGTGCCAATGGACAGCCGGATGGTGTTGGGCTTGATGCCCACATCCAGCAGCTCCTCCTCAGACAGCTGAGAATGGGTGGTGGTGGCAGGATGGATCACCAGTGACTTTACATCTGCCACATTGGCCAGCAGGGAGAAGATCTTCAGATGGTCGATGAATGCAAATGCCTCCTTCTGACCGCCCTTGATCTCAAAGGTGAAGATGGATGCACCGCCATTGGGGAAATACTTCTCATACAGGGCATGATCGGGATGATCCGGCAGAGAAGGATGGTTGACATGCTCCACCTGCGGATGATTCACCAGATACTCCACAACCTTTTTGGTATTCTCCGCATGGCGCTCCAGCCGCAGAGACAGGGTCTCAGTGCCCTGCAGCAACAGGAATGCCGCAAAGGGAGAGATGGTTGCACCGGTATCCCGCAGAAGAATTGCACGGATATAGGTTGCGAATGCGGCGGGGCCTGCGGCCTCTGTAAACTTCACGCCGTGGTAGCTGGGATTGGGCTCGGAGATCCAGGGATACCGACCGGACTTCGCCCAGTCAAATGTGCCGCCGTCTACGATCACGCCGCCCAAAGTGGTACCGTGGCCGCCAATGAACTTGGTTGCAGAATGCACTACCACATCAGCCCCGTGCTCAATGGGACGGATCAGGTAGGGCGTGCCAAAGGTGTTGTCGATGACCAGGGGCAGGCCATGCTTATGTGCAATGGCTGCAATGGCATCGATATCCGGGATATCGGAATTGGGATTGCCCAGCGTTTCAATGTAGACCGCCTTGGTGTTGTCCTGAATGGCATTCTCCACCTCGGCAAGATCATGGGCATCTACAAATGTAGCCTCAATGCCATAAAGCGGCAGCGTATGGGCCAGCAGATTGGAAGTGCCGCCGTAAATGGTCTTCTGCGCAACGATATGCTCACCGGCCTTTGCCAGTGCCTGAATGGTATAGGTAATGGCTGCTGCGCCGGAAGCCACAGCCAGACCGGCAACACCGCCTTCCAGAGCGGCAATTCTCTTCTCAAATACATCCTGCGTGGAGTTGGTAAGACGGCCATAAATATTGCCGGCGTCCGCAAGGCCAAAGCGGTCTGCGGCATGCTGAGAGTTATGGAACACATAGGAAGTCGTTGCATAAATGGGCACCGCACGGGCATCGGTTACGGGATCGGCCTGCTCCTGGCCAACGTGGAGCTGAAGGGTTTCAAATTTATAATCAGACATTGTAAATACCTCTTTCTATAAATGTAGTATATTTTTAATGAAAATGGCTGCAAAAAAGCCCGGACATGATCTGCCCGGACACAAGTACGTTTTGGTAGCTTCTGTCATTTCACCGCTGTTTTTGGGTACAGGAAAGCCGCCCACACGCTTCTTGCGTCCGGTGCCAAAGCATTCGTCCACAGCGAAAGTTGCTGCGGAGGAGAGACTGAAACTGGATTCTCATAATGCTGACCTCCTGCTTGAATAGTTTTCCTATTGGATTGGTATGATATTAGCACAGCTTTCCAGTCCTGTCAATAGGAAATTTTCATTTTATCTAAAATGCAGGTTTTTATTGTGTTCTTGCACGCAATTCATAATATTTTGCACAATTCCATTCATTTCTCCATTTTTATCCTGTTTTTTGCATGAACAATGCTTCATCTTGTAATTCCCTATTGACTTCCCCAGATAATCGTGTTACTTCTGCCTAAAGCATGCGAGTTTGGGAGGAATCTCCATGGCACAGTACCTCGTAAGCGCCCATGCGCATATGATGTGTTGTTGTTGCCTGCACAGCCGTGCAGGCCAGCTTTGCCATGGGCATTTACGATAACTCTCGCAGCGGAGTTACACGGATGCGCAGGCATCCGTGTTTTTTTTTCGCCCGAAAGGAGGATATTTGATTGGATTGGAGTTTTATCCAGCAATATGCGCCCATGTATGTGGAAGCTGCCGGTCTCACGCTGCGCATCGGCATCGCCGGGATCGTTCTTAGTTGTATACTGGGGCTGCTCTGTGCGGCGGTGCAGTATGAAAAGGTCCCCGTTCTGCGCCGGATCATTGGTGCATACATTGAGCTTTCCCGGAATACCCCCTTGCTGGTACAGCTGTTTTTTCTGTACTTTGGCCTTCCAAAGCTGGGGATCCGCATCAGCCCGGAGGGTTGTGCAGTCATTGGACTGACCTTTTTGGGCAGCAGCTACATGGCAGAGGCATTTCGCAGCGGGCTGGAATCCGTTGATCTCATTCAATGGGAATCCGCCCAATCCCTTGGTCTCACCCGCAGGCAGACCATGCGCTATGTGATCTTGCCCCAAGCCATGGCAACCTCCGTACCACCTCTGTGCGCCAACGTGATTTTTTTGATTAAGGAGACCTCCGTATTCAGCGCAATTGCGCTGGCCGATCTCATGTATGTGGCAAAGGATCTGATCGGGCTATACTATAAGACAACAGAATCTCTGGGTATGCTGGTGATCAGCTATCTGATCATTCTGCTGCCCATCTCCATCGTTGCCAGTATTTTGGAAAGGAGGCTCCGCTATGCAGGATTTGGGGATTAGCGTTCTCTTTCAGGGCACAAACTTTTTGCGGCTGCTGGGCGGTCTCTGGATCACCATTAAGATCAGCCTGATCTCCGCTGGACTTTCCATTGTATTGGGTGTGGTGATGGGCATGATCATGACCATGAAAAACCCCGTGGTAAAGGCCATTTGCCGGGTTTATCTGGAATTCATCCGCATCATGCCTCAGCTGGTACTGCTGTTCCTTGTGTACTTCGGCCTGACCCGGGCCTTTGGCTGGAACCTGTCCGGCACAGCCAGTGCCATCCTGGTCTTTACGCTTTGGGGCACTGCAGAACTGGGGGATCTGGTAAGAGGCGCTCTGCAAAGCATCCCAAAGCACCAGTATGACAGCGCCGGCGCATTGGGCATGACAAAGCTTCAGACCTACCGCTATGTGATTATTCCGCAGGCCCTCCGCCGGCTGATCCCCCTGGCCATCAATCTCATCACCCGCATGGTCAAAACCACAAGTCTCGTGGTCATCATCGGCGTTGTGGAGGTTCTGAAGGTTGGGCAGCAGGTCATCGACGCCAACCGCTATGCCTATCCCGCTGCGGCACTTTGGATCTACGGCGTGATCTTTTTCCTGTATTTCTTTACCTGCTGGCCGATCTCTCTGCTGGCAAAACATCTGGAGAAGAAATGGAGCGATCAGTAATGGAAGAATTAAAAATTTCGGGGCTTGTCAAGTCCTATGGGGAGAATACCATACTAAACGGGCTGGATCTGACCATTCAAAAGGGGGAGGTCGCAGTGATCCTTGGCCCCTCCGGCTGTGGAAAGAGCACCCTGCTCCGCTGCATCAATGGACTGGAAACCATCAACGCAGGTTCCATTACACTGGACGGAGAGACCATTTCCGGTCAGCCCAAGGCTCTGCCCAAGATCCGTCAGCGTATCGGCATGGTATTTCAGAGCTATGATCTGTTTCCCCACAAAACCATTCTGGACAACATCACTCTTGCCCCCATCAAAGTACAGAAGCGGCAGAAAAAAGAGGTGGAGGCTGAGGCTGAGACTCTGCTGAAGCGGGTGGGACTGCTGGAGAAAAAGGACGCTTATCCTCGTCAGCTCTCCGGTGGCCAGAAGCAGCGGGTGGCCATTGTCCGTTCTCTCTGCATGCACCCGGAAATCATGCTCTTTGATGAGGTTACCGCAGCGCTGGACCCTGAAATGGTTCGAGAAGTGCTGGACGTAATACTGGAGCTGGCCCAGCAGGGTCTGACCATGCTGATCGTGACCCATGAGATGCAGTTTGCCCGGGCAGTTGCAGACCGTATTATTTTCATTGACGGTGGTAAAATTGTAGAGGAGGCCCCTCCGGAGGAATTTTTCACTGCACCCAAAACCCAGCGGGCGCAGGCATTCCTGAGCACCTTCACCTTTGATGCGCCCAAGCATAAGCAGTAATTTCTGGTTATTTTCCTATTGACATAGCAGGATTTGCATGCTATAATCCATTTCAAAAATTAGACATATCTGTAAAGTATGTTATCAAGAGGAGGCTGATCTCATGTTTACCCATTCATCCACGGCTTCGGAATTCCGAATGCCCATGTGCTGTCCCGCACGATGTTGTCGTGAAATCAGCCGTTTATCCACCCAGACTATGCTTTGATTTTAAGAAAGAAGGAACGATTTCCATGAAACATACATTATTAAAGCTCACCGCCGCACTGACCGCTGTACTGACCTTGTTCTCCGGCTGCGGCAGCACTTCCGCCTCCACCACCTCCGCCGCATCGGCTGACACTGCCGCAGCCTCGGCTGGAAGCACACAGACTGCCGCAGATGCAGGCGGGGCATTCCGCACGCTGGATGAGATCAAAGAGAGTAGCAAAATCATTATCGGCGTATTCTCTGACAAGGCTCCCTTTGGCTATGTAGATGAAAATGGTGCCTATCAGGGCTACGATGTCTACTTTGCGGACCGGATCGGCAAGGATCTGGGCGTAGATGTGGAATATGTCTCTCTGGATCCCGCCAGCCGTGTCGAATTTGTCCAGACCGGAAAGGTCGATGTGGTACTGGCAAACTTCACAGTCACCGAAGAGCGGGCACAGCAGGTAGATTTTGCTCTGCCCTATATGAAGGTATCTCTGGGCGTTGTATCTCCTGACGGCAATGTTATCACCGATGTCAGCCAACTGGACGGCAAGACACTGATCGTCTGCAAGGGCACAACCGCCGAAACCTATTTCTCTGAGAATTATCCCAATGTAACATTGCAAAAGTATGACCAGTACGCTGACGCCTACAATGCGCTGCTGGATGGCCGCGGAGATGCATTCTCTACCGATAATACCGAGGTTCTGGCATGGGCATTGTCCAACCCCGGCTTTACCGTGGGCATCGACTCTCTGGGCGATGTGGATACCATCGCTCCCGCAGTGCACAAGGGCAACAGCACCCTGCTGGATTGGCTGAATACCGAAATTGAATCCCTTGGCGAAGAGCAGTTCTTCCACGCAGACTATGACGCTACCTTGGCTCCGGTTTATGGTGAAGCCGCTGACCCGGAAGCTCTGGTGGTAGAAGGCGGAAAGGTCGAATAATTTGCCTGATCTATATACCTCCAAATAGATGAAGCACCCGGCGCATATGCGATGTACATATGCGCCGGGTACCTTTATAATGTTTTCAGCAGCTGCGGAAGTTCCATCAATGCATCAATCTCATAGTCCACATGGATATCCGGCCGCCGGGGCTTATGTTTGGGATTAAACCAACAGGTCTGAATGCCCGCATTGTTGCCGCCTCGGATGTCGGAGGTCAAGCTGTCCCCGATGATCATGGCCTGCGCCCGGTCAAAACCCGGTATTCTGGCAAAGCATCGGTCAAAGAACTCCTTCTTGGGCTTGTCTGCACCGATCCGCTCCGAAATAAAGATATCCTGAAAGTAGTGTGCAATCCCAGAATCCCGCAAACGGCAATCCTGCACCATGGCAGTACCGTTGGATACCAGATAGAGCCGATAGCTCCCATATAGTGCCTCCAGCAGCTCCGGCGCACTGGGCATAAAGTCATGTCCCTTGGCCAGCATTCTTTCATAGCAATCCTGCGTTTCCCGGCTGGACGCTTCGATACCCATCTCCTGAAACAGCAGCTCAAAACGGCGCACCAGCACCTGCTGCCGGGTAAGCTTTCCTTCCTCCAAAAGCTCCCACTGGGTCTGATTGATGACGCTGTAGCGGGAAACCATATTGTCATCGGGCGTGATCCCAACGGAGCTGAGGGCCTGCCGCAAGGCCCAAGCCTCCGCCTTGTGAAAGTCCAGCAGTGTTTCATCTAAGTCAAACAGCAGATACTTCATTGTTTTCCTCCTGCCCACGGAACGTCCTTTTTTGCTTTGCAATACACCTGCGAAGCCAGCCCCCCTGAAAATAGTAGATCAGATACATCAGCGACGTGATGATCCATGTAATGGGATAGCTCCACTCCACCATGGTCACCGTAGGATGCAGTGGAACTGCCACAAAGATCCACAAAACACGCAATACGCACACACCAAAGCAGGTCATCAGCGTTGGGGCCACCACATCGCCAGCACCGCGAACCGCTCCGGACAACACCTCCACACAGATGTAGGTCAGATAGGTTGGCACCAGAAAATACATCATATTTAATGTGATCTCCATGACCTCTGCATCATTGGTAAAGATCCGTAGCAGCGGATGGGCCAGCAGCAGCATAGCGCCGCTGATGATCACCGTCAGCACAGCCAAAATTCCCAATCCTACCATCGTGCCTTTCTTCATGCGGTCATACTTCCTCGCCCCAAAATTCTGCCCCACAAATGTGGTCACAGACAGCCCCATGGCATTTACCGTCATCCAGTATACAAAGTCTACCTTGCCATATACCGTCCAGCTTGCCACCGTAGCGGTTCCAAAGCTGTTGATGCTGGCTTGGATCACCATATTGCTGACCGTATAGAGGATCGATTGGAGTCCTGCCGGAAGCCCCAGCCGCAGCATTTGCCGCAGCAGAAATGGATTCATTCGTAAATCCCGGATCCGCAGCTGCCAAGGTTCCCCAGCTGCTTTGGTCAGGCACAGCAGGGTCAGGCAGCAGGAGAGTATCTCAGAAATGACTGTAGCCAGTGCAGCGCCAGCTACTCCCATGGGGATCACTGCCACCAGAACCAGATCCAGCAGAATATTCGCAATGGCCGATGCGATCAGAAAATACAGTGGCCGCCGGGAATCTCCAATGGCCCGCAGAATCGATGTGCCCATATCATAGAGCATCAGGGGGATCATCCCCATATAATAGACCCGGATATAGGTCATCGCGTCCTCCATAATATCCTGCGGTGTATTCATCATACGCAGGGTCACCTTGGCCGTTAATATTCCCAGTACGGTAAACACCAAGCCGGAAAACACAGCCAGAAGGATCGCCGTATGTACCCCTGCGGATACCTTTTCACGATCTCTTGCGCCAAAATATTGGGCAATGACCACCGAGGCCCCACTGGCCAGACCTGTAAAAAAGCCCACCAGCAGAGAGACAATAACCGAAGTTGCCCCTACTGCCGCCAGTGCTGAAGTTCCCAGAAAACGGCCCACAATGATCGTGTCCGCTGTATTATAAAATTGCTGAAAAAAAGTTCCCATCCAAATGGGAAAGAAAAAGCCCATCAGCGGTTTCCAGATAGAGCCTTCCGTAATTCCATTGTGGTCAATGGTGCCTATGCGCATGGCGTTTCCCCCGTTTCGACCATTTCTCATTCTCTCTTATTATATAGGGGTCATTGGGAAAAAGCAATCCTTCATTCCCTCCATTATTTCAATACACATTCTGCCTTTTGCCGCATACAGTTTTCTGAGGTGATACCAATGGAGAAAAAGATCGATGAGGCCGCAGTATGGCAGCGGGTGAGTGGAGCATCGGCAGAAGGAATGCAGAGCTCCAGCCCGCCGGTACTTGTTCTGCCGGAGTTAATGGAGCTTCTGTCCGATATGGAGCGGTGCAGCGCCCTGCTTTCCCGCATGACCCGGAGCGGCGTTCGAGGCAGTGCGCCGCTTCAGCAGACACAGCGACAACAGGTGACACTCATGCGTGGAATTACCTGCTTGCTGTCCGGCACGCCCCAAGCTCCGGGGATTTCTTCGCTGCCCGGCGGCACACTGTCCGGACAGCTGATCTGGCTGCTTGAATCCATGGAGCGCACGGCTGACCGGCTGGATGCCATTGCCCCACGCACCAGTGGTTTGGTACGATCACTGCTGCTGGAGCTGGCCCAGCAGCAGCGGCAGAGCTGGAGCCGTGCCATCGCCCTGCTGGGTTCTGCACTGGAGGGATAGCGCCAAATGCACCTTTCCATTCTCTTTGTGCCCTTTCGGTGAAAATCTTTTGCTTTCTAATGGTTTTAGTGTTACAGTGAATATAAGAAGATTTTGTGCTGAACCGCACAAAGGAAAGTGAGGAATGAACCATGGACCCCTTTGTAAAAAAGCCTGATCCCATTGCTCCGGAGCCGGAGGTTGAGGCCAGAATGGCCCAGCTGTCGGCCTACACCGTCATTGGGGAAGAAACCACTGACCGACGCACCGATAAGGCCACCTTTACCTCTACCGGCGAAGCCGGTGCCTCTGCCATCTATCTTCGGGACGGCGGAACTCTGTATCTGAAGAATCCGGAGATCCACGGCTATGGTGAAATGACCCAGGAGGATCTGCGGAATGAGCTGGGCAGCAAATATGGCTTCTGCGCCGCAGTCCTGTCCAATCAGAAAACCAGCCACGTTACGCTGGTCAACCCCAAGATCGTATGCCATGAGCAGTCCACTGCCAACGGCGCCTATGCGATCTTTGGCGGTGCCGTGGTGATCGAGGGCGGCACCATCGACACCTGCAATCGACAGGGCCACGGTGTTGATGCCTCTTACGGCGGCCATGTCTACTGCAATGGCACCGTGATCCATACCGGCGGACGCAACTCCGGCGCTTTGGCCACTGATTTTCAGGGCGGCTACATCACGGTCCGGGATATTGATGCCACCACCGAGATCCCCGGTTCCCCCGGCATTTATACTGCGGGAAAATCCATTATTACCGCCTACAACTCCAAATTCCTTTCCAAGGGCTGCGAGGCTGTGATGGTTGCCCATTCTCTGGGCCACACCTATCTCTATGACTGTGAGCTCACCGGCACCGTTGCTCTGAACACCCACAACTCCATGAGTCCCGAATACTCCTATATCCATATGTTCGGCGGAAAGCTGAACTCCTCCAAGGCATCCATTCTCTGCGCCGAGGACGGAAAAGCCGTTATGAATCTGGATCATGTCACCATTGGTGACATTGCCGACGGCAATCTGGCCTTTGCCCACGCCGGCGGACGACTGGTCGCAAATTTGGCTGAAATGAATGTTTCCGGTCATCTTGACCGGGAAGAAAAATCCTATTTGGAAGTAAATCTGAAGAATACCACCCTTACCGGCAAGGCAAACGCCACAGTCCTGTCGCTGGACAACACCTCTGTATGGAATGTCACCGGCGATAGTAAAATCGCCACGCTCTCCATTGCACCCGGTGCAGGGATCACCGCAAGCGCTCCTGTCACCATTACCTATGGTGCCGTGGAAGGCACGCTGCCGCAGGCAGAAAATATCACCTTCCGGCAGGATCCCGGCTTGACGGATGACTATGAGGCAAAGATGATGATGCCGCCTCCGGGCGGCCCCGGCGGCCCAGGTATGCCGCCTCCGCCTCCTCCCATGGACTAATTGCACATGACAAAATGCCGCTCTGTGAAAAGCAGAGCGGCATTTATGATGATTTACATGAAATTTACATGCAAGTCAAATAGAATTTTACATTCCCTCGGTATCATAATAACAGAACGTAAAGAAAGTGAGGAATGCAATACATGGAACAACTATTGGCCAAAAAAGGCTTTATCTGTGATATGGATGGTGTGATCTATCACGGTAACCGACTGCTGCCGGGGGTAAAGGAATTCTTAAACTGGCTCAAGCAAAATGACAAGAGCTTCTTATTTCTCACCAACTCCGGTCAGTATACCCCCAAGGAGCTCCAGCAAAAGCTCTGGCGTATGGAACTGGATGTGGATGAATCCCATTTTTATACCAGTGCACTGGCCACCGCCCATTTTCTCAGCAGTCAGGCGCCGGGATGCAGTGCCTATGTAATGGGAGAGCACGGTATTTTGAATGCCCTGTATGACGCAGGCATTACCTATAACGATGTCAATCCCGACTATGTCGTTGTGGGCGAGGCCAGCGGATATAATCTTGAGATGATTACCAAAGCCATTCGTCTGGTCAATGCCGGTGCAAAGCTCATTGGCACAAACTACGACCTGACGGGTCCCACCGAAACGGGAATCGCACCGGCCTGCCGCGCCATGCTGGCGCCCATTGAGCTGGCCACTGGCAAAAAGGCATATTACGTGGGAAAGCCCAATCCGCTGATGATGCGCACCGGGCTGAAGCTGCTGGGTGTTCATTCCGAGGATGCTGCGATCATCGGGGATCGAATGGACACCGACATTGTTGCCGGAATCGAATCCGGATTGGACACCGTGCTGGTGCTCTCCGGCGTCACCACCAGAGAGAACATGCTGGAATTCCCTTACCGTCCCCGGCTGATCCTTGATGGGGTTGGAGATATTCCCGCTGCCGCAGCAGCTCTGTGATTTGACTCTATGGTTTCCTCTCCCGCAGCTTGCGGTGAGAGGTTTTATTTTACGAAAAACAGGGGAACAGTTTCTGTGAACTGTCCCCCTGTTTATTTTGGAATTACTGTTCTTTGACCTCTAAGATTCCGCCAGAGGGCAGGGGACAAGTCATGTTCTCTGCTCCAATGGCGTGGATGGTGACACCTGCAACCGCATCGATCTGCTCCTTGGAAATATCCCCGTGAATTACTACCTGCGAATCTGCCGTAGCAGTCCAGTGGCTGCCTGCATCCAAGCTAAGGAGTACGCCCCCGGTAACCGCCCCGGTGAGGCTGGCGCCCTCCAGCTTTACCGTCATCCGACGCTTGGGATCCTCATGGAGTATGCTGCCCTGCGCCTCCATATTGCGGATTACGGCATGGATGCCGTACACGTCTCTGCCGGTGGGATCCGGCGCACAGGGATCATCATTGATTCGGGACTTCAGCAGCACACCTGCATCGGAGCTTATTTTTGTCTTCTCCAGCAGCACATCTGCATTGCAGCTCTTGCAGATGATCGCCGGCTCCTCACACTGGTAGCTGCCGCCGATGATGGAAATGTCCGACACCTGTGTAAAGATGCCGTCTCCGGGGCCGCCGCCTACCACATGGTTCAGCACCACATAACTGCCGCATTTGGCCGTACAATCCACCAGCTTAACGCTGGACTCTCCCGCCACAATGGCTGCCATGTTTTGAACATCCAAATTGCAGCGATTCAATACACAATGACAATCCGTATCGGCATAGGTTCCATAGCCGGAACGGGTGGTGATCACATTGCAGTCATTGGCCTCCAGATACACCCGCTGGCCTGCGGCGTCTGTCGAAAGGGCCGCCCAACTGTCTGCAATGATGGTGGAATTGTAAAAATAGCTCTCCGAATCCATGACCGTACAATGGGTGCGCATATTCCCCTCGATCTCCAGAAATACCGGCGGCTTGGACATGCCGGGGCCAATTACCCATGTCACTTCCTTTTCATCCACCGGCCACGGCTCTCCATGGGAAATAAGCATAGAATCATAGACCTTCAGAACGCTATTTCCACCTGCGGAAGTGGCACAGCGGAGTTTCCCGTCCATATTGATCCGGCAGTCCTTCAGGGTCAGGCTTCCATGATCTTCTACTGCTGCACCGCTGAGCTTTCCGCCCAATCCCTGTCCCTGGCCGGACAGTCGGATGTTGGCATGCTCCAAGGTGTAATCACAGCCGGAAACGTAGACACCGCCCATGCTGTCATTGTTGGCATTCAGATGTACGCCGCTGGCCTTTTTTGCATCGATTTTCCCGGTAATTGCCTCGTTTTGATTGGCGATCTTGCCATCCACGATCTCCAGCGCCGCAAAGGTCGGCCGCTCAGGAGGCATTTCAGGCCCGCCGCCGGGACCCCCGGGGCCCTCATGTCCGTCCTCCATGGGAGGCCCCTGCATTTTCTGATAAGGACTGCGAACAAAGCTCTGATGGGGAATGCCATGAATCTGATCCATCTGTTTTTCCTTCCTTCCTACATATTTTGGATACTAATTATTATAGTACAGGATCCCAGTTTTTTTAACTGTCTTTCTGACGCAAATTTACGGCCCTTTCTTGTACATTTTCACGAAGATCCCCGTCCCATGTATTCCACGGGTATTCCATTCTTTTCCGATATTTTTCACAAAATCTTCACATTTCTCTTGCCTGCCGGTGGATCTTGGGGTATAATAAGGGGCAAATGCATGAACTGCTGCACCGCAGCGTATCCTTTCTCGGTTAGGAGTTTCCATTATGAATGAAAAGCAGCAGGCTCTCTATGAGTCCAAATTTATTGACATTGATAAAGCACTTGGCCTAATTCAGTCCGGCGATACCATTACGCTGGGCTTCTACGGCTGTGAACCCCGGAACATGCTTCGCAAGCTTCACACCATTGCCGATCGGGTTCATGACGTTACCGTATGGTGCACCAACCCCGCAGAGGAATATCCCTTCCTGATGGATGACTCTCTGGCCGGTAAAATCGATATTTTAACCGTTTTTTACGGCCCCATCCTTCGGAAGGTTCACCCCAGCCGTCGGGTACATTATGCACCCCACAATATCCACATGGCAGCAGACTGCCTGAAAGAGGCCAAAAAGCCCAATGTATTTCTGGCTTCTGTGACCCCGCCGGACGAATACGGCTATGTCTATATGTCCATGAGTCAGCAGACAGAGTACGAAATGTTTGACTGCTGCGACCTTCACATCTTTGAGATCAACGAAAATCTTCCCCACACCTACGGTTCAACCCGGATTCCCATTGAAAAGGTGGAATACTTCATCAAGGCAGACAGCCCTGTGGCCGCACCTCCGATTCCTCCCATCTCTCAGGAACTCCGCACCATCGCCGGAAATATTGCTGATCTGATTCAGGATGGTGATACCATTCAGCTGGGCTTTGGCGGCCTGCCCCACGCAGTTGCCGAGAACCTGATGAGCAAAAAGGATCTGGGTGTACACACGGAAATGTTCTCCACCTCTCTCTATCACCTGATGGATGCCGGTGTCGTCACCAACGATAAGAAAAGCATCAACCGTGGAAAGTCTATCTGTGCCTTCTGTTGGGGAGATGACGACTTTAACCGGTATATCGACTTCAATCCCGGCATTCAGGTACTGCCTCTGACCTATGTCAACGATCCCAACACCATTATGGCCAACGATAATATGGTATCCATCAACTCCGCACTGGAAATCGACCTGACCGGCCAGATCTGCTCCGAGTCTCTGGGCTGCACCCAGTTTTCCGGCACCGGCGGTGCCACGGACTATGCCTATGGTGCATTCCATTCCAAGGGTGGAAAGGGTATCGTTGCGCTGACCTCCACCGCAAAGCATGGTACCGTCTCCCGGATCGTTCCCACGCTGACCCCGGGTGCAGTGGTCTCTATCCAGCGAAACATTGCAGACTACATCGTAACGGAGTATGGCGCCGTCCGCCTCCGTCATCTGCCGCTGGATCAGCGAGTCAAAGCCATGATCTCCATTGCACATCCGGACTTCCGGGAAGAGCTTCAGAAAGAAGCTGACCGTCTGATGATCTGGTAATTCCATCGTTTTCTGCCGGAGCCGCATTGCGGCTCCGGTTTTTACTTCTCTCCGATTTCCGAAATTTCACACATCGTCCATTTATTTTGAATATTAGACTTCCGCAAATTGCGTATTCTCTTTATTTTTTTGATTTTGACTTTGATTTTTGCAATTTTTCTTGACATTCATTCAAAACAAAGGGATAATATACCCATGGCAGGTGCAAACCGCTCTGCCATGGCTTTACGATTTCATCGGTGAGAGATCAGCCCCCGGCAATGGCGTCGAGGTTTACTGTCCGTACTCCATACGCCGATTGGGAGGCAACCCCTATGAAATATTCCAAAAACGCCGAAGCGATCCCCGATTCCAAAATCCGCAGCATGATGGTGCGGGCTGCATCCATTCCGGATGTGATCTCCTTTGCAGTTGGTGAACCAGACTTTGATCCGCCGGAAGCTGTTATTGCGGCTACAAAGGCGGCACTGGACAACCGGGACACCCGGTATTCCCTCAGTGCGGGCATTCCTGAGCTCCGGGAGGAATATGCACACTATCTCTCCGGCATCACCGGACTCCATTATGAAGGGAAAAACGTTGTCGTATCCGCCGGAGGCATGGCCGCATTATTCTTAGGGCTCATGTGTCTGCTGGATCCGGGTGACGAAGTGCTGATCAGCGCACCCTATTTCAGCAACTATGTCCAGATGGTCTCCATGTGCCATGGGGTTACGGTCCCGGTAGATGTCTATGAAAAGGATGATTTTATTTTGACGCCGGAAGCCGTGGAAAAGGCCATTACCCCGCGGACAAAGGTTCTAATGCTAAACTCTCCCTGCAATCCCACCGGTGGTGTCATCTCAGAGGACGCCATGAAAAAGCTGGCGCAGCTGGCTGTCCGGCATGATCTTTTTGTCATCAGCGATGAGGTATACCGTCATATTCTCTTTGACGGAATCGCCTATCATACCATCGCCGCAGAGCCCGGAATGCAGGAACGCACGCTTATTGTGGACAGCTGCTCCAAGACCTTTGCCATGACAGGCTTCCGCATTGGCTTCGGCACAGGCCCAGTTCATTTGATTGAACTGATGACTAAGCTTACGGAAGGAATGTATTCCAACACTGTTACCTTTAGTCAGCGGGGGGCCATTGCCGCCTTTCGTGAATCCCTTGGGCAGTGCGGCGAAATGTGCCGGGAATATCAGAGGCAGAGAGACTATGTGGTTTCCCGGCTCAACAATATGTCCGGAATCCACTGTATTTTGCCCAAAGGCGCTTTTTATGTGTTTGCCAATATCAGCGGAACCGGCCTTTCCGCCGAGGATTTTGCCAACCGACTGCTGGATCAGCAGCATGTGGCCGTGGTTCCCGGAGACAATTTTGGTTCCGGAGACGGGCTTCACTATATCCGCATCTCCTATGCCGCCAGTATGGAGACCATTCAAGCAGGAATGGATCGGATCGAGGCTTTCTGCAAAAGCTTGTAAGGAAAAGGAGCTGCATGACAATGAAGATGATTGCCTATGCCGTAGGAGAGGCGGAAATACCAATTTTCCGGCAGTTTCAGGATCAATACGGAATTGAACTGACCATGACGCCGGAACGCCCCTCCCTCGATAATGCACATCTTTCTCAGGGGATGGACTGCATCAATGTACTCTCAGAAACCGTCATTACCCCGGAATTATGGGATATCTATGCCAAAAACGGTGTTACCATTGGCGTAACACGCTGTGTGGGCATGGAACACATGAACCGGGACTATGCGGAAAAGCTGGGGATTGCCGTTATGAATATCAGCTATTCCCCCGCCAGCGTGGCAGACTACGCCATTATGATGATGCTTATGGTGCTTCGCAATGTGAAGCCCATGCTCCAACGCAGCGTAGGGCAGGATTATACCGTTGCCGGCCTTCGGGGGCGAGAGCTGCCCAACATGACCGTGGGTATCATCGGTGCCGGACGCATTGGCACCACCATTGCCGCACACCTTTCCGGCTTTGGCTGCCGGGTGCTCTACTGGAACCGCACGCCCAAGGATTCCATTTCCGCAGAATATCGCCCGCTGCCGGAGCTTCTTCGGGAATGCGACATCATTTCTTTGCATCTAAGCTCCAATGAGGATACCTATCACTTTATGGATGCCGATAAAATAGCACAGATGAAGTCTGGCTCTGTACTCATCAACACCAGCCGTGGGGCACTGGTAGACTCGGATGCACTGATCGATGCACTGGAATCCGGTCATCTCGCCGGTGCAGGATTGGATGTGGTTGATGGGGATCGTAATATTTACTATTCCGATCACAAGAACCAAATGCTGCATCACCATCAGATGGCAATTCTCAACTCCATGCCCAATGTGCTGATGCTGCCCCATATGGCCTACTACACCGATCAGGCGCTGGAGGACATGGTGCGAAACTCCCTTGCCGTTACCAGCGAGTATTTTTTAACCCACCAATAACGCAATATCAAAAGGCTCCGCTCTGTACAAACGCAGAACGGAGCCTTTCATTCTATTCTAAGCGCCAGTTCACCGGCTGCTGGCCATTCTCCTCTAAAAACTCATTGATTTTTGAAAAGGGACGGCTTCCAAAAAAGCCTCGATAGGCGGACCGGGGACTGGGGTGCGCAGAAGCGAGCACCAATCTGGGCGCATCTGTATGGATCAGAGATGTCTTCTTCTGGGCATAATTTCCCCACAGCACAAAGGCAATGGGCTGGGGCAGGGCGTTGGTTGCCGCAATGACCTGATCCGTAAAAGCTTCCCAGCCAAATTTTTTATGAGATCCGGCTTTGTGTGCTTCCACGGTTAAAATAGAGTTCAGCAGCAGTACGCCATTTTCCGCCCAAGGCCGCAGACAGCCGCTGCCGGCAGGCGGAATTTCAAGATCCGACTCCAGCTCCTTATAAATATTGCACAGCGACTTTGGAATGGGCGTTCCCGGCTCTACGGAAAAGCTCAATCCGTGGGCCTGCCCCGGCTCATGATAGGGATCCTGCCCCAGAATCACCACACGAACCTGTTCCGGCGGCGTTGCTTGCAATGCCGCAAACAGCTGCTGCCGAGGCGGATACACCGTTGCAGTCACATAGGCATTTTCCACCTGCTCCGATATCCGATCCCACTGCTGCTTCGAAAAATTGATCAACTGCCCCCAAGGGCCAAGCTCGTTCCATTCCATGTTACTACCTCCGTTCAGGGATGCCGCAGGCTCGGGGCTTTTTCCATCCAGCTGTCATAAGAATTCCGCATGACAGTCACACCGTAGTACTCCAGAATGCGGAAGGAGAACATCAGATGGAATACCGTCTCCGCATCCCCCAGATCCACATGGATCAGGTCATTGATGCGGTCAATGCGCTTTGATAGGGTATTTCTGTGGATATACAGCGCCGAGGCCGCCTCGCTGATATTCTGGTTGCAGGAGAGATAGGCATGCAGAGTTCCCATCAGCTCCGTTCCGTTTTTACGGTCATAGGATTCCAGCTTTAACACGGCTGAATGGCACAGCTGCAGCAGGCTCACCTGCGGTGCACATAATTCCAGACAGTGATAGATCGAATAGGCATCATAGTAGAATAGCGGCCCGGCGCCCTCCAGCAGCATTCCCATTTGCAGTGCCTTCATGGCCTGCTGATGGCGGCCCGAAAGATTCCGCAGATGGTAGGCTGTCTGACTGACCCCCGCCACCATATGATGCTTTTTCAGGAACTCCGTCACATCCCCCAGCACCAGTGCATCCTGTGTGGTCTGATCAAAGACATGAATCACCAGCTTGATCTGGCTGCCATACAAAAATGCCGTTGCATCCGGAAACTGCCGCTGAAGGGCCAGCCGTTTCTGCTCCAGCTCCAAATAATCCTCGCCGTCCTCCGGCTCACCGCGTCCCCCGGGGCGAATGGTCAGCACCCGGTAGGGCATTTTCAGGTTCCACTTAAAAAACCTGCACCGATCCAGAATCACCTGTTCATCACGGATGGTACCGTTCAGCAGATCAGACACGAAAAATTCCAGCATATCCTCCGGATATTCCGCATAGTGGAGATCCTTCTGCATTTTCAGGCTGCACAGATCGCTGACAATAGCCAGAAGATCCAATTCTTCCTGTGTGGGAGGACCTCCATAACCGGGGCAAAGCAAATAGCCAATAAGCTTATTCTCCTGTGCTACAGCACAGCGCACAATGGGCAGCCCGGTAGAATCTGTGGAAAGCACTGGGCTGCCTGCACGCAGCGCCGACTGGTACAGGGACAGATTGACAATGTTCAGCGGCAGACTCTGTTCCTGATTGATTTGAATCCACCGTGGATCCTCAATGGTGTTGTCCGGCGTGATGGCCAGCACATGATACGTAAGGTCTGCCAGGATCAATGGACTGCGCAGGCTCTTCCGTGCAGTATCCAGCAGCTGCTGCAGACTGCGGCTGCGCACAAGGGCATGAATGCTGCTTTGTATAGACTCTCTGGGCATCATTGTGACGCTCCTTCCCAACGTTGTGTGCATAGTATAACAAAAGTAAAACTCATTGTCAGCACAACTGCTGAAAAAAGTGCAAATTTGCACACGAAGCAGAAAAAAGAGTGTGCAAATCTCACTTTACCACTGGTGTGCAAAAACGCTACAATAAAGCCAAGATAAGAATCTGCTTTGCACAGAAATTTATGAAACGAGGGATCATCTCATGGCATACACCTACGAAGATTACAAAAAGATGTACGCAGAGAAAAAGCGTACCCTGCAGGAGTGTCTGGATCTCATCCAGTCCGGCGACCACATTTGCTTTGGCAAGGACTGCAATGAGCCACTTCTATTCTGCCAGCAGCTGCACACAGTAGCACCCCGGGTAGAGGGCGTTACCGTTCTCAAGGGCCGTTCCTCCGATTTTGGTTTCTTGCAGAATGAGGATATCAAGGGCCATATTCTGACCCAATCCGCATTCTTCTCCAAAGGTTGGCAGCGTCCTCTTGAGCTGGGCAACTGCACCTTTGTCCCCAACGATCTGCGGGATCAGCCCTTCTGGTACAATGCTGCAAACCCCCGCAACACCTATATCGCCGCCGTTACCCCCATGGATGAAAACGGCAATTTTCAGGTGAACCTCTCTCAGATGTGGGAGCGTGACATTGACCCGCTGTCCTGCAAAAAGATCATCCTTGAGGTCAACAAGAACCTGAAGACCATCCACGGCGGCGTGGATATCAACATTAAGGATGTCGATGCGTTCTATGAGGCAGAGTATCCCATCTATGAGATTCAGGATGCGCCCTCCTCTGACATCGACAACGTAATTGGCCAGTATGTGGCTGAGCTGGTGCACGATGGCGATACCATTCAGCTGGGTATCGGTTCTCTGCCTAATGCCTGTGCCCGTAACCTGATGGACAAAAAGGATCTGGGTATTCACAGCGAAATGTTTACCAATCTCATGGGCACCATGGTGGAAAAGGGTGTTATCACCGGTGCAAAGAAGAACCTGAATCCCGGCAAGCACATCTTCTGCTTTGCAGGCGGCACCAACCATCTCTTTGACATGCTCCATGAGAACCCCGACTGCATCATTCGTCCCGCCAGCTATGTAACGGATCCCATGGTCATCAAGCAGAACGACAATATGGTATCCATCAATGCCATTATGGAGATTGATCTGACCGGTCAGGTCTGCTCTGAGACCATCGGTACCCGCCAGTATTCCGGCCCGGGCGGTGCGTTTGACTTTGCCTATGGTGCAGCCCATAGTAAGGGTGGCCGCAGCATTCTGATCATGCACTCCACCACCAACAAGGGTGCATCCAAGATCAAGCCCATTCTGACACCCGGCGCAGTGGTTACCATTCCTCGTCCCTATGTGGATATCGTGGTCACCGAGTACGGCATTGCCCATATGCGCGGTCAGACTGTAGAAAACCGTGTGAAGAACCTCATTTCCATTGCCCATCCCGACTACCGTGAAGAGCTTACCCGTGAGGCACGGAAGCTGTTCTATATCTAAATTTGTTACCTCCGGTCGTAAGACCGATAGCCAAGGATCCCTGTGCAGAGATGGTCACTGCACAGGGATCCTTTTCTTTATGAAACCCACGAGACCTCAGCATCCTGCCGCAGAGGCAGCTCCCGAAAGATCCTTGCCGTAATGGCATGATACTCGGTAAGGGAAGTGGTTTTTCGCAATAGCTTTTGGTACTTTTCCCGCTGGTCAAACAGCAGAATCAAATAGCTCCATATCTCCTTCATGCGGAACATGGTATTTCTCGGACTTCCTACCTTCTGGGCTGTTGCCTCAAACAACTCCCCGTGGAAATCCCGCAGTGCCTCCACCGTAGGCCCACCAATGCCCTTGAGCTGCTGCACCAGCGCCGGATTTGCCACCAGCCCCCGCCCCAGCATCACCGCATGAGGTACCGGTCTTCCCGTTAAAATCCGCTTGGCATCTGCCTGTACCCCAATTCCCCCGCTGAGGCAGATAGGGAAGGGGCTGTTGTCCATGGCCTCGTCAAAGTATTCCATGCGAACAGGGTGGCGATAGAGATCCTTGCGAACTCTTGGATGCACCGTCAGCTCCCGAATGGGGTACTGCCGGTAGAGCCGCAGTAATGAATGAAATTCCTCGGGATCCTCCATTCCAAGCCTTGTTTTAATAGAGATACCGATCTCGGCATGTTCAAACACCTGATCCAGAAAGGCACGGAGCGCCTCAGGCTTTGCAAGAAAACCCGAACCTTTTCCTTTGGCCGTCACCGTACCGGAAGGACAGCCCAAATTCAGATTGACCTCCTGATATCCCAGCTCCCGCAATTTTTTGGCCGCTTCCAGAAAGGGAGCCGCCTGATTGGTAAGCAGCTGCGGCACCACTGTAATACCGGGATTGTTTTCCGGAAGGATCTGAAACAAATCCTTTTTGGTGATTGCTGGCCCATCTGTGGTTGGGGAGAGGAACGGCGTATAGTAGCGATCTACTCCCGGAAAAAAACGGTGGTGAAGACTGCGAAAGGCACAGTCAGTGATGCCCTCCAAGGGCGCAAAATAATAAAGCATAACATCCGTCCATTTAGGGGGCAACGCCGCTTCATTTGTCTGGGCGATCCCCAAGAGATTTTCTTTATCATACAGGATGGAAAAAGGTCAAGTCAAGGGTAGATTTTACTTGACATTCTAAATATGAACGACTATAATACCAAAAGTCTGAAATCGGACTTTAAGGAGAGATCTTATGGACGCAGTTCAGCAGGCCAGATTGGGCCGCTATAATCAGCTCTGCCGTGGCTATGATGATATCTACCGTCAAGCTGCCATGCAGGCGGGTATTTCCTTTGTGCCCTACTATATTCTGGTGATGATATGCAGCACAGACGGCCCGCATACCCAGAGCGATATTCAGCGCTTTTCCTTTTATCCCAAGCAGACCATTAATTCAGCGGTCATGCGGCTACAGGAGCTGGGGTATGTGGAGCTTCACCCGGAGGGCAGGCGGAAAAATCTTGTCTTAACACCGGCTGGAGAGGCATTTTGTGCCCGCCGCGTCTACCCGGTTCTTCAAGCAGAGCAGGAGTCTTTTTCAGCCCTGACGCCCCAGGAGCAGGAAATGCTGCTCAGTACCACGGAGAAGCACATTCGGCTGTTTCGGCAGCAGTCAGGATTATTTGATTCACTGCACGCCGAGATATAGGAGGTATTTATGAATAACCAAGATATTGCAAAGGATATGACCCAAGGTCCGGTGCTTCGGCAGCTGGCGATTTTCGCCATTCCCATTGCCCTTGCCAACGCCCTGCAGGCCATTTATAGCATGGTCGATATGGTGGTGGTGGGTCAGGTCGTCGGTTCTTCCGGCCTTTCCGCAGTTGGGATCGGCGGGCAGCTGCTCAATATGTTTCTGTGCATTGGTATGGGCTTCAGCTTTGGCGCACAGATTCTGCTCAGCCAGCAGGTCGGCGCAAAGGATCATGATCTCCAGCCCACCATTGGTACCCTGTTCACCACAGAGCTCATTGCCAGCGTGATTTTTGGCATTCTTGGGATTCTGCTCAGCAATCAGTTGCTTGGAGTTATGAATACCCCGGAGGCTGCATGGGCAGACGCAAAGCAGTATACCATCATCTGCTGCTGCGGCATGGTGTTCATCTATGGCTACAACGCCGTCTGTGCCATTCTGCGCGGCATGGGGGAGAGCAAGCTCCCCATGATCTTTATTGCCATTGCGTCTATTGTAAATCTGGTATTGGATCTGGTGTTTGTAGCCGGATTTCATATGCGCGCCGCCGGCGCCGCATTGGCCACAGTAATTGCGCAGGGCGTTAGTTTTATCATTTCTCTGGTTTATCTCTATAAAAATCGCACACGCTTTGGCTTCGACTTTAAGCTCCGCAGCTTTAAGCCCAGCAAAGAGCGGCTGATGCCCATCTGCAAGCTGGGCATCCCCTACATTGCCCAGTGCCTGCTGATCACCTGCTCCATGATGTATGTAAATGCACGGGTCAATGTATTCGGCGTTACAGCCTCGGCTGTGGATTCCATTGGCAATAAGCTCAATTCCATTGTCAACATTGTGGTGGGTGCTATCTCTGTTGCCAGTGCCACCATGGTAGGCCAGTGCTTCGGAGCAAGAAAGCTGGATCGAATTAAGCACTGCTATCGCGCATGTCTTGCCATTTGCATGATCTCCTGCGCCATTCTCTGCGGTGCATATCTGCTGTTTCCAAAGCAGATCTTCCGGCTGTTCAGTGCAGATGCTGATGTCATTGCCATGGCTCCCCAGTACATGGTGATTGCAGCCATCTGGGTGCTCTCCATCTGCACCATGACCGCACCGTATTCTATTGTAGATGGCGTTGGTGCTGCCATGCTGGGACTTGTGATTTCCGTACTGGACGGTGTTGTTGCAAGAATCGGCCTGTGCATTCTGCTGGGTGATACCATGGGTCTGCCCGGATTCTGGCTGGGCAACGCCCTGGCCGGATTCGTTACCACCATTATGGCCGGTGTATACTATTACTCCGGTCTCTGGAAAAAGAGAAAGCTGCTGCTGAAAAAAGATGAGACCGCTTAAAAAATCTCCCAGCCGGTTTTGAACCGACTGGGAGATTCCATTTACTTTTCTTCGCGCTTTGCGATGGTTCGTGCCACATGGACACCGGATGCACCGGCCTGTGCCAAACCGCGGGTAATCCCAGCGCCATCGCCAATGGCAAACATATTCTCCAAGGGAGTTTCCAGCTCGCCGGACAATTCCAGACGTGCAGAATAGAATTTTACCTCAACGCCATAGAGCAGGGTATCCTGATTTGCAGTACCGGGGGCCAGCTTGTCCAGCGCATAGATCATCTCAATGATGTTGTCCATATGCCGCTTGGGCAGCACCAGGCTCAGATCACCGGGGGTTGCATTGAGGGTAGGCTTGGTAAAGCTCTTCCCCAGACGATGCTCATTGGTACGGACGCCCTTAATGAGATCGCCAAACCGCTGCACCAGTACGCCGCCGCCCAGCATATTACTCAGGGAGGCAATGTGCTTGCCATAGGTATAGGGCTCCTTAAAGGGGGAGGTAAAGCGGTTGGAAACCAGCAGAGCAAAGTTGGTATTCTCACTGCGAAGGGCCGGATCGGAATAGGAATGGCCATTTACCGTAATCAGACCGTCAACATTTTCCGATACGACATGACCATAGGGATTCATGCAGAAGGTACGGACCTGATCGTTATACTGCTTGGTGCGGTAAACCAGCTTGGACTCATAGACAACGCTGGTGATATGCTCAAAGACTTTTGCGGGAAGCTCTACACGAACGCCCAGATCCACCTGATTGTTGATCAGGGGAAGCTTTAATTTTTTGCACTCATTGCAGAACCACTCGGCGCCGCTGCGGCCGGGGGCTGCTACCAGATATTTGCAGGTAACAGTGTCATCATCCAGCTTCAGCGTATATTCACCATTCTCGTCCCGGTCAATAGAGCGAACCGGTGCACGGAAACGGAACTCCACATGGTCCTTCATATGCTCATAGATGCACTGGAGGATCTTCAGATTATTCTCTGTACCCAGATGCTTGCACCGTGCGCCCAGCAGATGGAGATCATGGTGCAGCGCCTGCACCTCAATGGCCCGGGCCTCCGGCGTCTCTGTGGAGAAAATATCCTTGGTCGCACCATGCTCCACATTGATGGAATCGACATAATCAATGAGATCCATCAGCTCTTTGCCATCCATATAGTCGGTGAGCCAGCCGCCAAACTGGGTGGTAAAGTTATACTTACCATCGGAAAACGCTCCGGCACCACCGAAGCCGGCCATAATGGCGCAGGGCTTACAGCCGATGCAGGACTTCACCTTTCCGGTGACAATGGGACACTGACGGGAATAAATATCTGCTCCCTGCTCCAAAACCAGCACACTCAGCTCGGGGCGCAGCTTCATAAGCTCATATCCAGCAAATACGCCGGCCTCGCCGGCGCCAATGATCGCTACATCATAATGCATGATCGTTCCTCCTTCGATGATGGATTTGACAAGCCAAACCAATTTATTTTATCACACTTTTTTTTAAAATCAAGTATTTTTACACAAAAAGGCCCTCCGTTTGGGAGGGCCTTTGCATTTGATGCAACATTTGGTACTATTTATGATATTTACTGCCCGCTAAAATGCTTTCTGCCCGATACAGTTGTTCCAATGCCATGACCCGGCACAGATGATGGGGAAATGTCATAGGGCTGATACTCAGTCGAAAATCTCCCTGCGCTTTCAGCTGCGCATCGATTCCAAAGGAAGAGCCCATCAGGAAAACCAATTCTGACTTTCCCGAAAGCCGTACCTGTGATAATTTTTCTGCCAGCGCCTCAGAGGACATAAGCTTTCCCTCCGGGGTCAAAACACAGAGCCATGCATTTTTCGGGAGCTTTTGGCGGACTGCCTCAGCTTCCTTTTTCAGTGCCGCATCGATCTGCGTTCTGGATGGATTGTCCGGCAGCCGCACCTCCGGCAATTCAATGATCTGAATACCGCCATAGGATTTCAGGCGTTTTTCATATTCCGCCACTGCCTGCCGGTAAAAGGGCTCTTTCAGCTTTCCTGTTGCAATCAGCATCAGCATGTCTTCCGCCGCTCCAGCTCCGCCACGATCTGATCCACCATGTTCTCAATATCATTGCGATTGGGATCCGCCTCAATGGTGATCTCTGCCCAGCTCTCATAAATGGGAACACGCTGGGCATAGAGGGTATCCAGACTCTCTCCCGGCCCAAAGGCAATGCCTCTGGTTTTGATATTACTGAGCCGGTTTCGGAGTTCCTCCAGACCGACCTTTAAGTAGATCACAGTACCGATCTCTTTCATATGGCCCATGGCCTCCGGCTCCAGCGGAACGGATCCGCCGGTGGCCACCACGGTATGATGGGGGTTGAGGCCGCAGATCACCCGGTTTTCGATCTCCAGAAAGGCATCTTTACCCTGATGATCCAGAATATCCTGCAACGTTGTCCCGGTCTCTTTGCAGATTTCAAGATCCCCATCCACAAAATCCATTGCCAGCGTCTTTGCCAGAATCACGCCGATGGTGCTTTTTCCGGCGCCGGGCATTCCGATCAAAATCAGATTATCCTTCACGTTAATCCTCCAAGTAATAGATAATATACCACATGCCCTGTTCTCCGTTTTTGTTGCTTACCAGCGTCATCGTGGTATCCTTCTGATCTGCCAGCACTGTCTCCGTATCGTCATAGGCAATGCCAACATAACCTGCGTCATCATAATAGAGATAGTAGTATACTACATGATCCTCTACCGCAATATTCCACAGCCGCAGATCATCAATGGCCGTCCCCGCTGAGTTTTCCACCCCATAGAGCGCATCCTGGGTATTCATCAGCTGGATCAGGGAACGCTGAAGCTCCTGATCCTCTGCAAACAGCACAGAAATATCCTGATAGCTTCCATCATACCACGCCAGCATATGATCCCCATTTTTACTGCCATAAAGCCGCAGTCCATTCATATTGCGCAGCTCCTGCGCCGTATCCATATAGGAATCCAGTTGATTTGGGTCTGTAAACACGGTTTTTGCTGCTGTCATATAGTCTGTGTAGGTGGTAGTGTTAATGATGGAATCGTCTGTTCCAAACAATGCTCCCAGGGCATTGCCCAGAAACATACCAATCAGAAACGCCACGATTACAGAAAACACCGCCACCGCCATGGTTTTGGGAAAGGGATTTTCTTCTTTGGGAAATTTAATATCCATGAATTACTTTTCCTTCAGCATGTCGCGGATCTCTGTCAGCAGTTCTTCTGCTGTAGGGCCCGCAGGTTCCTCCGGTTCTTCTTTCTTCGGTGCAACACGGTTTACGATCTTAACGATCCAGAATACCACAAATGTCGTGATCAGGAAGGTGACGATGGCGTTGATCACCGCACCAATTCCAAAGGGTCCAACGGTAATTCCAGAAAAATCCGTTTTTCCCATAATTAATGCAATAATTGGTGTCAGAAGATTTTCCACTACAGAGGTGACAATGGCCGTGAAGGCAGAACCAATTACAACGCCTACTGCCATATCCAAAACATTTCCGCGCATAATAAAAGTTTTGAACTCAGAGACCCATCCAGACTTTTTCATGGAATATCCTCCTTTTTACTTCTTCTTTGGAACCAGCTTTTCCTTGCCGCCCATATAGGGACGCAGCACCTCCGGGATCAGGACGGAACCATCCTCCTGCAGGTTGTTCTCCAAAAATGCAATCAGCATTCTGGGAGGTGCAACGCAGGTGTTGTTCAGCGTGTGCGCCAGCTGCATCTTGCCGTTCTCATCCTTGTAACGGATCTTCAGGCGGCGAGCCTGTGCATCCCCCAGGTTAGAACAGGAGCAGACCTCAAAATATTTCTGCTGGCGGGGGCTCCAAGCCTCAATATCACAGGACTTTACCTTCAGATCAGCCAGATCACCGGAGCAGCACTCCAGCTGACGTACCGGAATATCCATGGAGCGGAACAGCTCAACAGACAGCTTCCAGAGCTTTTCATACCAGTCCTTGCTCTCTTCCGGCTTGCAGACCACGATCATTTCCTGCTTTTCGAACTGATGGATCCGGTAAACACCGCGCTCCTCAATGCCATGGGAGCCCTTTTCCTTCCGGAAGCAGGGGGAATAGGAGGTCAGGGTCAGCGGCAGCTGCTCAGCGGGAAGGATCTGGTCAATAAAGCGGCCGATCATGGAATGCTCAGAGGTGCCGATCAGATAGAGATCCTCACCTTCGATCTTATACATCATGGCATCCATATCGGTCTGGCTCATAACGCCCTCTACCACGTTGCCGTGAATCATGAAAGGCGGGATCACATAGGTAAAGCCCTTGTCAATCATAAAATCACGGGCATAGGCCAGAACTGCCTCATGAAGACGTGCAATATCTCCCAGCAGATAATAGAACCCGCTGCCAGAAACACGGCCAGCGGAATCCAGATCGATTCCGTCAAAGCTCTCCATAATATCCGTGTGATAGGGAACCGGATAGTCCGGCACTTTGGGCTCACCAAAGCGCTGTACCTCAACATTATAGCTGTCATCCGGGCCAAGCGGCACGGAGGGATCGATGATATTGGGGATTACCAGCATGATCTTATGGATCTCCGCAGCCAGCTCATCTTCCTTTTTCTCCAGCTCAGCCAGCCGGTCAGCGTCAGCCTTGACCTGTGCCTTGACCTTTTCGGCCTCTTCCAGCTTACTGGGATCCTTCTTGGCCATGCCCATGAGCTTACCGATCTGCTTAGACAGCGTGTTGCGTGCAGTACGAAGCTCCTGTGCCTCAGAAATGGCTGCACGATTCTCAGCGTCCAGTGCAATTACCTGATCCACCAGCGGGAGCTTCTCATCCTGAAACTTCTTTTTAATATTTTCTTTTACAATGTCCGGATTTTCCCGGATAAACTTAATGTCAAGCATGTTTTTCCACCTCGTAATTTATTTGCGGCCCAGAGCCTCCAGCGCATCCATCAGCTGCTGAAGATCCTCCTGTCCGTAGTATTCCAACTGAAAAATACCCTTTTTCTTACCGGGCTGAATGTGTACGCCCCGCCCCAATCGTTTGCTGAGGCTCTTTTCACACTCTTTATAATAGTCTACCCTTAAAATGCTCTCAGGCTCCGGCTCTGTCTGCGGTTTCAGCATTCGTTTGATCAGTGCCTCCGTCTGGCGGACTGACAGCTGCTGCTCCATAATTTTTTGAGCCGCTTCCTTTTGCAATTCTTCTGAGGGCAGGGGAATCAGCGCTCTGGCATGGCCGGCAGACAGGCTGCCATCCTCAACCAGTAATACAATGGCTTTTGGGAGCTTCAGCAGACGCAGCGCATTTGCCACCGCAGGTCTTGATTTTCCAACACTTTTTGCCGCTTCCTCCTGACTCATGCCAAAGCTCGTTATCAGGGCCTCATAGCCCCGTGCTTCTTCCATGGGATTCAGATCTTCTCGCTGCAAATTTTCAATCAGCGTTAGTTCCGCTGCGGTCTGGTCATCCGCCTCGATGATATTTACAGGCACCTCTTTCAGCCCAGCCAATCTGGATGCACGCCACCTGCGTTCGCCAGCAATGATCTGATAGTAGCCGTTTTCCATTTGGCGCACCGCAATTGGCTGAATCAGTCCATGCTCTGAAATGGAAGCCGCCAGTTCTCCCAGAGCTTCTTCATCAAAGTCTCTTCTAGGCTGCGCACGATTGGGTTCCAGCTTTTGAATGGGGAGTACCTGGATCTGCTTCTGTGGCTCTACCGGTGTGACCGGATCTGCAAACAGTGCCCCAAGGCCTTTTCCCAGTCCCTTCTGGCTTGATTTTGCCATAGAACCGCTCCTTTATGGTGATGTCCGCCGACTTTTGATGTTTCACGTGAAACATCTCCATCAGCTTATACTGATTTTTGGATGATTTCCTTTGCCAGATTCATATAGCTCTCAGCGCCACGGCTATACTTATCATAGGATGTAATGGGCATGCCGTGGCTTGGCGCCTCACTGAGCCGGACATTTCGAGGAATGACCGTTGCAAACACCTTTCCGGGGAAATGCCTCCGTACCTCCTGTGCTACCTGCATACTGAGGTTGGTACGACCATCATACATGGTAAGCGCCAATCCAAAGATGCCGATATCAGGCTGATAGGTGCGTTTTACTGCTCGAAGTGTCCCCATCAAGTCACTAAGCCCCTCCAGCGCATAATATTCGCATTGTACCGGAACGATGACTTGATCCGCTGCTGTAAGTGCATTCAATGTCAGTAACTCCAGTGACGGGGGGCAATCAATGAAAATATAATCATATTCCTTTTTCAGTGGCTCCAGCTTATCCTTCAGACGAAATTCACGGCGTTCCAGACTGACCAATTCAATACCGGCACCAGCCAGTGCTGCACCTGAAGGGATCAAGTCACCATACTCCGTATGAATGACAGCATCCTTCGCCGGAACATCATTAATAATGACGTCATAGACCGAGCTGGCCACATCGTTCTTTTCGACTCCAAGGCCGGATGTAGCATTGGCCTGCGGGTCAAAGTCACATAGCAGCACCCGTTTTCCCAGCGCCGTCATTGCTGCCGTCAGGCTTACAGCAGTGGTGGTTTTTCCCACACCGCCTTTCTGGTTAACCAGCGACAAGATCATTTTTCCGGCCTCCTTCTCCTGACACACAGCTTTACTGTGCTGTTTTTTAGGCTTTTTTATTATAACAACTACTGTATCACAATGCAAGGGATTTGTCCCCCTGCTCAAAAAGTTTCACGTGAAACATTTCGGGCAGGTTTTCACAGCTCCGCATTTCAGCCTCACAGCGGCTCTCTGCCTTGACCGGACTACATTCTTTTGATAAAATAATAGAAAAGGAGCGATGCAGCATGGAACTTTCTCTACTCTATTACTTCAAAACCGTTGCAGAGCAGGAGAATATCACAAAAGCAGCCGAATTGCTGTATATCTCACAGCCGGCCCTCAGCAAAGCCATCGCAAAGCTGGAAAAAAGTCTGGATGTTACACTGTTTGAACGCAGGAAGGGACGAATCAGTTTATCAGCCATGGGGCGGGTCTACTACGAATATGTGTCCTCGGCATTTCAGGTATTGGAAACCGGAGAAAAAAAGCTGGAAGAAATGAAGCAAACCTCTGCGGAAACCGTTTCCATTGCTTCTCCCGTGGCCGGAGTATTGCAGGAGCTGATCTACAATTTTTTGCTCTCTGGCGATTTAATTCAAATCAATCAGTATTTCTATGAGGAGCACATTCTGGAAAGTGAACTGCTTTCCGGAAAACTGGATTTTGCCGTAACCCCGGTTACAATTGAAAACAGTGAAATTGAGCAGATCAAGCTCATGGAGGAAGAAGTATTCATTGTACTCAGTCAAGATCATCCGCTGGCAAAAAAGCAATATATCAAGCTGGCTGATCTCAAGAATAACTACTTTCTGGTAGATGAAGCAAGCTTTGATCAGAAAATCGTGTGTGTTCTTTGCGGAATTGCCGGCTTTGAGCCTAAAATTCTGCTGCACAGCAATGAAGGTGATCTGATCGATGATGCACTGCGGAGCAATTTAGGGGTTGCACTGGTTCCCGCTAACCTGATCTACCGAAAAAATATGAATCGACTGGCCATTCTCCGTTCCACTGATGTGGAACTGGTGCGTCTTCTGTCCATTGCAAAGCGGAGAGACCGTATTTTCCCCGCCAACACCGCCCGGCTCTATCATTATACCATTCATTACTTTGAGCAATTAGGGAGAGAACTCAGCGAATACTTTGACGGTCTTTTCCCGGAGATTCCTATGGAGGATCGAAAGCGGCTTGGAATCAACAATCTGAAAGAGTAATTGATTTATCTATATAAATAGATAGAAATCTAAAACCATAGAATTGAGGCATAATTATGGATTCATTGATTTGCGGCATTCATCACGCCGCGCTAAAATGCGGAAGCATAGAAAAATTTGAGGAAACCCTTTCTTTCTATCAGAATGTACTGGGCCTCAAGCTGGTTCGGAGTTGGGGCGAGGGGCTGAATGCAGGCGCCATGCTTTCTACAGGAGACAATCTCTTGGAGATCTTTGCAGACGGAGACCTTCTTCCACAGGGAACCATCCATCATTTTGCTCTGCGCACCACCAACACCGATGCCTGTGTCTCCGCCGTGCGGCAGGCGGGTTATCCCATTACGGTTGTACCGAAAGATATTGTAATCGCTTCTGAGCCGCCATTTCCCGCACGAATTGCGTTTTGTCAGGGTCCCATTGGCGAAGTGATTGAGTTTTTTCAGGAGCGTTGAAGCAAATACGATGATAATTGCAACCATGAATCATGAAACGGTGGAAGCCGTGGCGCAATTGGAATCCCAATGCTTCTCCACGCCATGGAGCCATGGGGATTTGATCCATGAATTGGACAATCCATGGGCCATCTGGCTTACTGCCACCGAAAACGACAAGCTGGCAGGATATCTGGGTATTCAATACGGGCCAGACGGCGCAGATATCATGTCCATCGCCACAGAACCAGCCTTTCGGGGGAAAGGCGTTGCAAAACTGCTGCTGCAAGAAATGGAACAGCGGCTGATTGCGCTGTCCCTGCAATGGATCACATTGGAGGTGCGCCCTTCCAATGCCTCCGCACTGGCGCTTTATAAGAGTCTGGGTTTTCAACAGGTTGGCAGACGGCCCCGTTACTATCAAAAACCCACAGAGGACGCCCTGCTGCTGACAAAATATTTTAAGGAGGAACCCACATGCTGATTTTGGGAATCGAGAGCTCTTGTGATGAAACAGCCCTTTCCGTGTCACGGGGCGGACGTGAGATACTGTCAAACTGCGTTTTAAGTCAGATCGATATGCACACCATCTATGGGGGTGTTGTGCCGGAAATTGCATCCAGAAAACATATCGAAGCCATTACCGGTCTTGCAGATGAAGCAATCAAACAGGCTGGCATTACCAAGGCTGATTTGGATGCCATCGCCGTTACCTATGCACCGGGTCTCATCGGTGCGCTCCTGGTGGGTGTAAACTTTGCAAAAGCCGCCGCATTGGCACTGAATATTCCAATTATTCCGGTGCATCATATTCGTGGCCATATCGCTGCAAACTATATTGCATTTCCGGAATTGGAACCGCCCTTTGTATGCCTCAGTGTCTCCGGCGGAAATACGCTGATTCTGGATGTACGGGATTACACCGATACCCGAATCATGGGTTCCAGCCGGGATGACGCAGCAGGGGAGTGCTTTGACAAGGTTGCCCGTGTCCTCGGTATGCCCTATCCCGGTGGAAAAGCACTGGACGATAAAAGCAAAACAGGGGATCCCTCTGCCTACCATTTGCCCCGTTCCAAAGTGGATGGCGCTCCACTGGACATGAGCTTTTCCGGTCTGAAAACCGCCGCATTGAATATCATTCACAATGCCCAGCAAAAGGGGGAGGAACTGAATATTCCCGATCTCTGTGCCAGCTTTGTCTCCGCAGTACAGGATACATTGGTTCCCAGAACCATGGAAGCACTGAAGATCACCGGCTATCAAAAGCTTGCCATTGCCGGGGGTGTTGCAGCCAATTCCCACATTCGCAGTGCCTTTGAACGGGAGTGCAAAACCTGCGGCGCATCCCTTTACATGCCGCCTTTAAGCCTTTGCGGCGATAACGGTGCCATGATTGCCTGCCAAGGCTACTATGAGTATTTGGCTGGGCATATTGCCGGTCAGGAGCTCAATGCCATTGCATCGCTCTCCGCAGAAAAAGGCAGCTACCATTTTGCGCCTGCGTTTTAATTATCCATATTATTCCATTTATTTAGTAGATTACATGGAAAATCACGTTGTATGAAGGAAAATATTCTTGAAATTTGGTATTATTTTACTTGACAAGAAAAATTTCAGCTTTTTATGTCAACTAAACTTATCCCCACACTGGTGTAAAACTATTGTGGATAATACTGTGGATAATCTGGAAAACCCCATAATAACCGGTGGAATTCATGGGGATAACTGTGGATAACTCTGTGGAAACTGTGGATAACTTTTGCACAACCCCTTTCTTGTATAATTTATGTAAACAAAATGCGATTCTACTCTAAAAAGTTTTCCACAGGCATTCTGCATTATTAGAATCTTTCACCTTCATTTCCAGCAAATTTATGATCCGGGGTTGACGTGAAACCCGATTCATGGTAAAATAGTCAAGATAAATTGCTGATGTGGCTCAATGGCAGAGCATCTCACTCGTAATGAGAAGGTTGTGGGTTCGATTCCCACCATCAGCTCCATCCCCATGGAACCATGTTCCATGGGGATTTCTTTTTATTTAACATCCTCAGGCGGAATGAATCTGCCCTGTGACCGAAAGGAATGCCTGTGGTATGGGGACTCGGCTACGCCGCGATTCACGACGAACCCGCTGCTTCATTTTTATCTTGACATTTTAAAGTATCTTTGCTTAAATGTTAGTATTGTTTTGAAACTCTTTTCTAAAAGCGAGGATTCCTGCTGAATAATTCATTGTTATATTGTTAGGAAATATCATCATGAAAAGAGGGAGAAATTCATGTCATGTGAAAATCAAAGACCCTGCACCTGTCGCAATATTAACTGTAAGAATCACGGCCGCTGCTGCGCCTGTGTTGCAACCCATCGGGAACGTGGCAATCTTCCATTCTGTCTCTATACCCCCGAACAAATTGCAGAAATGGAACGAAATCGCCCGAAAATGCCGCCACCAGATCATCACTAAACATTCCGCAAGCAGGAGGATCGCACATGGAACAGGATCTTACACAAGGATCAATATCAAAAGTCTTACTCAGGTTTGTGCTGCCGTTTTTAGGCGCATCCATTTTACAATTTCTTTACTCGGTCGTCGACATGATGATTGTAGGGCAATTTGCTGATGCCGCAGCCATTTCAGCCGTTAACACCTCCGGGCAAATCATGCAGCTCATCACCGGCCTGATTTCCGGAATCGCCACTGGCGGCACCGTTTTAATCGGGCAGCACGTAGGGGCAAAACGCTATCCCTCCGTCAGTTCCGTGGCGCAGGCGCTTCTGGCGCTTTGCCTGGGACTTGGCGTTCTGCTCACAGCTGTCTTTCTCGCCGGGAACCATTTCATCATCTCCATCATGCAGGTTCCGGCAGCGGCAGTCCTACCGGCTCAGGATTATTTGCGCATTACCAGCCTAGGGATTCTTTTTATCGCCGGATATAACGGTATTTCCGCAATTCTCCGGGGTTTGGGAGATTCCAAACGCCCCATGTATTTTGTGGGCTGCTCCTGTATCCTCAACATTTTTGGAGACTTGCTGCTGGTTGGCGGATTCCGAATGGGCGCCGCCGGTGCCGCACTGGCAACCATGCTTTCTCAAGCAGTTGCCTGTATTCTGGCTCTGCTGTTTCTCCTTCGCGGAACGTTGCCGTTCCCATTTTCCTGCAATCCTCGGAAGGCACAGCCTGCGATCATGGGGCAGGTGCTCCACCTTGGCATTCCCCTGGCTGCACAGGATGTGCTGGTGAATCTCTCCTTCGTCATGATTACGGCCATTGTCAACCACATGGGGCTGACCCAATCCGCCGCAGTGGGCGTGGTAGAGCGAATTATTGGCTTTGGTATGCTGATTCCCATCGCCTTCCTCTCGGCGCTGTCCGCATTTACAGCGCAAAATGTGGGCGCCTGCGAGTTAGAGCGAACGAAATCCGGCCTGAAGCTCTCGATTTTGCTTTGCCTCATTGTGACTGGAATTTTTACCGGATTGATCGAATGCTTCCCCGGAACTGTTTCCAGACTGTTTACCAGTGATCGTGACGTTATATCCAACTGCATTCTCTATCTGCGCACCTACTCGCTGGATATTCTAATGGTATCCTTCGTATTTTGCTTCAACGGATTTTTCTCTGGCTATGGAAAGACCACCTTTACCATGCTCAACTGTGTTCTTTCCACGTTTTTGGTTCGGGTACCGCTGGTTTATTTGTTCAGCATCCTTCCGAATACCAGTTTACTGCTCATTGGTATCGCCGCGCCAACAGCCTCTTTGGTTCAAATCGTTATGCAGCTAATTTACTATCGTGCAGGAAACTGGAAACACATAAAATTGGCTCCATAAACGCAGTAATATATGTTGTGATTACGATATGCCGCTTAATTGGATCAATTGAGTTCAAATGAGTGATATCTATTTTGTACTGCATGCCCAGAAAAGGTTCCGAGTTTTCATAAATTCGGAGCCCTTTCTCTTTGTCTTTATTATAAAAACAGTTCTACGTCAATAGTTGGTGGAAATCAATAAAGTAAGATTCTATGCCCGAAGCCACGTGTCCGAGATACATTCTTCTGCATCCTCCGGGGAGCATAAAATTTTGTAGGCCACAACATTACAGTAGCTCCCATACTTTTTATCACTTTCCTGAATTGCCTGCTCTGACCGGTCAAAATACAAGGCAGTGATTTTGTCATCCTCCATGATGGTACCTCCTGGAGGGCTAGAAAATCAGCGCTTCGACTGTATTGACGTAATCATAGTCGAAAGGTCTCAATCCGACAAGTGGTTTTGAATTTTTTAACGGAGTACCTATCCGACAGGCACCCCAAAACCGAATCGTTATCATGTTTATCCTCTACCGAGTGATAAAGAAAGCACGGGGAGTTTACCTGTAAATACAGTGAATGCATATATCAGAAACGGTTCCGAATTGATCAATCCGGAACCGTTTCTCGTGTCTTCATTCTAAAAAACAGAGTCTGCCTTTCCTTTGAAGCTGACTTAAATTGTGCACATTCCATTATTGCTTTTTGTTGGTTCGTCCTACTAAATAGTCAATGGTAACATTATAGAAGTCTGCCAGTATTATAAGGTAATCAATTGGAATGGTGCGAATGCCTTTTTCATACCGCCGATATACTTCGCGTTTGCAGCCCAATTTATCCGCAATTTCCTGTTGGGTCAAATCATGATCGATTCGTAGATCTTCCAGCCGTTGAAACAGCATAGCCTCACCTCTTGACTATGCTATCATTCAGTGGCATAATATATTCGATATTGCTACCATACAGTAGTATTCTAATTTGTATTTTATGCTGGAATAATTGCTTTTCAAAAATCATTGCATGAACAGGTTCGATCGTTTTTTACCTTCAGATTTCTCCAGCGCAAACAAAATAATTTGCGAGATGGTCTCTGCATAAAGCAGGGATCATCTTTTTATTCAGCGACACGACCACCTTGCAGTTATCACATGTCGTCTGCTCATTCATGCTTTCGCTTCGTCTTTTCGTCCCTTGACAATACTACCATTTGGTGGCATAATATATTTTGTTTTGCTACCATATGGTGGTATTCTGTTCTATGTTTTAATTGCTGTTTTCTCGTTTTTTCAGAACAAATTGAATTTTCAGCCATGAATCATCAGAACACAAACTTTTCAAAAAGGGGCGACAGAAAAATATGAAGAAAACAATTTGCCGGATCATTTCCGGCTTGTTGGTCGCTGTCATCGCATTGGCGGCTATGGCGGTTCCTGCTATGGCGGCCGATGACTTTGTTGATGTTCCATCCAATGCATGGTATTTTGATACCGTGGAATTTGCGGCTGCACACGATCTGGTAAACGGTACATCCGAAACGACATTCTCTCCAAACAGCAATATTTCCAGAGCACAATTTGTCACTATTCTTTACCGTGCTTTTGGTGCAAACGAAGTAATCAACCCCAGCTGGGAATTTTCCGATGTTCCTGCCTCCAGCTATTATCGTGATGCTGTTTATTGGGGACTCAACTATGGTATTGTTTACGGCACTGGTAATTATACTTTCTCTCCCAAGAAGGACATTACCCGGCAGGAAGCAGTTGTAATGCTTGGGAGAACAATCACACAGCTGTCCATCAACATTGTAGATGCCGATAACCCGACTTTGGAATTCTCAGATGCAGACATAATTGCCGACTGGGCAATGGATTCTGTTGACCTGATGCGGCAAAAGGCCCTGATTACTGGCTATACCGATGGTACATTTCGCCCCAAAAAGAACATGACAAGAGCCGAAGGTACAACGATACTGGTTCGGTTTGTGCAGGCAGCTACCGAGCCGCCGGAACGTCCAAAGGATATTGATCAGATTCACTTTATTAGCCTGCATGGTGCAGCCAGTGATTCTACGCTCGTAGAAAGTCAAGGGAAGTATATGCTGGTGGACGCTGGAAACCCGGATGCATCTGTTGGCGGAAATTACGCCGTTGAAGACAATCGTTACAATGGTGACGCTGTTGTTTCCTATCTTCGCAGCATCGGTGTGACCCATCTTGATTATCTGGTCATGACCCATAACCATTCCGATCATATCGGCGGCGTTCCGCTTCTTTGTAAAAACGGATTTGTTGGTTCCAATACCACCGTATATTATCGCACCAACAAACGTACCGATGAAGACACCCAAACAGACTATCAAAATGTGGAATATCTCACTGCTGCACTTGATAGCTTAGAGTCTGTAAATGCCAATATCATCAGCCTCTTGGACACCAATACTACCGAATTGTCCTTCGATATGGGTAATTTCCATATTGATTTCAGAAATCTGGATGAAGACCATGATGGTAAAGTTGATTTTTGCACAGAAGATGAAAATAGAAATTCCATTGTTCTGAAAATCACAAAGGGTGATTTTTCCGCGCTCTTGGCCGCTGACCTCGATCTGGCTGGTGAAAAAAAACTTTTGGAAAACGGCGACCTGTCAGACATCGACATTCTTAAATTAAGCCATCACGGCTACAACACCTCTAATTCCTTCTACTGGCTCGACACAATTCATCCATCTGCAACGGTTTTGACAAGAGACCAATGGTATACCGGAGAAAATGACGGTATGGTGTCTTACGCTTGTCTCAAGGATAAAAGGATCCCCGTATACGCTTGTGATAGTCAGAAAAAGGCAATCATTGTTGATATTCAGGATGATAACTATACAATATATGATATTAACAACTTGTTTTCCAAAGTAGCAGCAGCCGAGCTTACACAGCCAATTGCAGATGGTTTTTATTATTGGTCTGAAAAATTTATTGGCGAGAAAAATGCTGTAAAAATTGAAGATGGAAAAATGGTTAAGGACGATTCTCGTACGAATGACGCTGGTGAAACCTATCACTTCGATCACAATGGCATTGGCACTATGCAATAAGACTCTCAACCTTCTACTATAGGAAGGCGGCTTCGCAT
>ERZ773103.65-NODE-65-length-97545-cov-8.880429_pt1 | contig 97545 bp, 76 predicted proteins | sample MGYA00511118_ERZ773103 | MGnify/ENA primary metagenome ERZ773103 (study PRJEB29015, sample SAMEA2737821) | human gut metagenome | biome: human gut; feature: human-associated habitat; material: faeces | place: China | collected 2012 ... | reverse complement strand
TTGCATGTGTTAAGCACGCCGCCAGCGTTCATCCTGAGCCAGGATCAAACTCTCAAATAAAAGTGTTTGTTCTGTCCAGAACGTTCTGGCTATTTACCATCGTTCCAAAACTTTACTGTTTTAGGTTGCTTTGACTTTTGTCTTAGCTGTTCTTAAAAAATTTCTCAATGAATCTTTCAAGGATATTTCACTGTTCAGTTATCAATGTTCTTTGTTTTGCTGTTGTTCAGCAACTTTTATATCTTATCACAGAACCAAGTGCTTGTCAACAACTTTTTTATTTTTCTTTTTTGCTGCCGTTCAGCAACTTTTATATCTTACCAGAAGCAAAGCGCTTTGTCAACAGCTTTTTAAGATTATTTTTTGCTGTCCTTTGAGGAACATCTCTGTCTCGCGAGTCAGCTTGAAAATAATATCATGTTGTGATGTCTTTGTCAACAACTTTTTTATTTTCTTTTTGCTGTCTTTTGAAGCGGTTATCCGTTTCGCAGTCAGCTCGATTATATTATCATGCTGACAAGTCTTTGTCAATTCTATTTTTTACATTTTTTCACTTTTTTATTGCTTTTAAAGTCACAGATAATATCTTGTGCTTTTCCTGTTTTTTTATACCATATCTGCCACAGCTACTCTATAGCCAATATAATAATCCACACATTTCCTGAAGTTTCTTACCTTTCATTTTCTGATTTTTTTACATTATATACTCCCTGTCTGATCTGCTCACATTTACCTGCATTTCGTTTTCACTCATAAATCTAAAACTTTTTCCGCATTCCATTTCCGCATTCCATATATAATATAGCGTAAAAAATACTTTTTCGCAGCTATTTGCGCCGCCAGAAATCCAGCAGAATGGACATTATCATGAAAAAACACTTTTTCATTTCTATTTGTGCCGTTAGACAAAGGCTACGATATGAGCATTAAAGCGAAACTTTTTAACATTATCAAAACAGGATACCTGCCTTTCATAAAAAAGTGCACGTATCCCTTTCAAAATGCTTTATTTTATATCTGCAACGCCCTGCTCTCTGTAATAATAAATATGCAGCGACTTCCCTAAAACAGTCTTTTTGCCTTTAATTCTTCTACAGTACCTGTCCCAATATGCTTAACACCAGATTATGTTGATATAACAACGAAAGAAATGTATTTTTTTCGATACTATCAGTCAGTACTCCGCCAGTACTTGTGACACTCATAATACTAAGCAGTGCAAATAGCAGCCATACGAGAATGACTCCCTGAAATCCTCCCGCAAAGAATCCAAGAAAACGATTCACTCCACCGATCAGGGGGATATGATTTACCACATCTGTCGCCTTTCCGATCAATCCTACGATAATTGCCGCAATCAGAAGTGCGATCAGAAATGCCAGCACGGATATAATAATCCCCGCCATCCATTCTCCTGTTCTGTCATAAATGCCACTCTGGGAAACGGTATTTTCTACACTGGATATACCTTCTTTCGCCAACACTTTCTGAAGTGCAGCAGGCAGATAGATTCCTGCTGCCTCCAGTCCTTGCTGCTGACCTTCTACTGTATTTTCTGCGGCAGTCTCTACAGATGCCTGCATCTTATCGCTGATTCCAGCCGCAATTCTCTGATCCAACCCTGTATGCTGTTGGATAAAATCTGCCACATGCGGAGTAGCAAAGCTTACCAGCACAATAAGAACAACAATTGATACCAGCGAAAACAATACACGAAGCAGACCCTTACAGGCACCATGGATTGCCGCAAACAAAATTATCAATAACACTACCACTAACAGCCAATTCATTTTTATTCCTTCATTTACTTCTCTTACGTCTATATTTTTATACAGTCTTTCAAACCATGTTTTTCAATGCATACCACAAAATGCACTTCACACGCCAACAGACCCGTATGTTTACTTCCTCGCACTGCTGAAAAACCTGCAGCGAATCTGTTCCGTCTCTCCCTCTACCAAAAACAGATAATTGCGAACACCGTTTCTCGACATGACATACTGCAGCTTTTTGCCCTCAAAAGAACTCTGAAACTTTTTCACTCCATGCAAGGTAATAATCTCACATTGTTCACTGCTTTGTATACAGATTTCATGATTTTCAAGGAAATAAATCCTGTCATAACTGATATCGAGATTTTCGCTCATCTTCTCAGATCCGCTCATATCGTACACAGTAATCCTGCGGGTCTTCTCCTTCTCGTCTCCCGTAACAATACCAAAATAAGAATCATCATAAAACACGCTTTTGATCTCTGCTGAAACCGGAATCACTTTCTTCTCTTCCGGTTTCTGGGACCCATCATAAATATAGATCCCATTATCTGCAAATCCTATGATCCTGTTTCCATTTGTGCAAATAAGCTGCGCCATTACGGTATCCTTATAGGCACATTTATTTACAATATTATCAATCTCATTTTGTCCTGCCGTATCAAAATTATAAAAGTACACCGTTGTATTTGTACTTCCTGAATTCACATCCAGTACAGATACACCCAGCTTTTTACCATCGCTTGTTAAAGTGATATCCATCGGATAGCCGCTGTTCTCCATATGAAGTGCGCCCTCTGCAAGGCACTCGCCATCTTTATTATACAACGCAATATAATTTACATCCTTATTTTTCATAAGTGCCGCCACTGTACCCTGTCTGGCTACAGCAATTTTCTGGATCTGCATATTGGTATCAATAATTCCCTGCGATCCATCTGTATTTAAAACGTATATCTCCTGTTCATTTTCATCAGCAAATGCCACATACCCTTCACAGGTCGCAACAATCGGTTTCTGCATTTCAAACGTCTGATTCCAGATCAGCTCATTTCCTGCTGTAGTATAAAATGCTCCATCATTACTGTATTTTAAAAGCTTTCCATCCAGCAGCATAAAGCGTGCCGCATCTGTATCCGTTCTTTCTACGCTGTTTATCACTTTATATTTATTATAGGTTTTCAGCTGACTGCCAATATAAAGTGCCGCAAAACCAGCCACACAGCAGGCTGCTATGATCGCCAGTCTGCGAAGCTGTTTTTTTCGGTGAAGCTTGACCTTTCGATCAATCTCCTCCCAATCCATTTCAACCTTTGTCAAATAGTTTGTATTCGTATCCGCCATGATTCCCTCATTATTTATCTGTGGTATCAACCTTTTTATCTTCAGGCATTAAAAAATCAATTCTTTATATGCCTCTCATTTTCTGCTTGTTCAGTGTATATGTAAGTTTATCACGATTCCCGTATGGAAGCAATTCTGTAAGTCGGCTTTTCACATTTTCTCTAACACTGGATTTTACCTTTTCAAATCAGCTCTTTTCATAATTCCAGGAAACAAACGGTCTCTTCCCCAACACAGTCACGCTACAGCCAGCATTATCCTGCAAAGCCTGTCCCAAACAGCGTTTAAGGCACTCGCAACTGCTGACCTTCATAGATCACATCTGTGTCCAGCATATTATTCAAAGCTTTTATTTCGCGAACCTGGTCTATACTCTGATATAATTTTCGGCTGATAGACATCAAACTGTCTCCTTTTTGCACAATATAATATTTTGCTCCATTTCCATCTGTCCAAACCGATGACTGGCCATTTTCAGAAATCGTTCCACCCTGCTCTGCACCGGAAGCCGTTTCCGAAGAATCTCGCGATATATCAATCCCATTATTCTGCGTCAATGCCCCGGCATTTTGCCCTTCCACTGATGTTACATCAGATGTCTCTGATTTATTGTTTTCAGTGGCATCATTTACCTGTCCCCCCGCTTCTGAACCGGCATTCTTTCCTGCGCCCGCATCTGTATTTTGGCTCTGTACATCTACAGTATCCATACTTGTATCTTTTGTATCCTTGCCAGGATCCTTTGCTGTCTGTTGACTATTTCCAGCCATCCTGCTGACTGTTTCCTGAAAATTTTTCAGACTCTGATAATTTCCGATCTGTGACACACCCGTTGCCGCCGCGATGATCAGGGCTGCTGCACAGGCTGCATATACCACTTTCTGTGGCTTTCTTCCAGTTATCCGCTCCTTTTTTTCCGTAAGTCTGGACAGTTCTTCTCTGGCATAATGCTTCGCGATCTGTTCTGACATACTTTTTTGAAAATCATCATTTTGTCTTACCGGTATTTCCCCACCGACAGACATTGCCATTTCAGTTTCTTTGCCCGCCCTCAAAGCCCTTTTCTCGGCAATAAGAAATTCCTGCATCTGTGGATTTTTCTCATAGTAAATATAATAGCCGCCCATAGGATGCATGGCATTTTGCTCCCAGCAAAAAAAATTCATATCCCCCGTCACATCATCTTCATAAATCACATACCCCGGAACAACAGCATCCATCTGTGCATAATAATGTTTGACCACGCTCTGTATATGCGAATCCTGTCCATCACAGCCTATGTACCATCCCAAAGGAATTGCATTGTCAAAATGTTTCTGCACCAATTCTGTAAGCGTTTCCTGCGTCTCCATATGCAATGCAGAAAATTCACATGATATCGCTCCACTGACAAAAACGCAGATCCGATCTTCCTGCTGACTGATTGCCCCCGCCAGGACTGCTACCCGAAGCGTGTCATCCTTATATTTTTCTTTCAAAAACATATGAAGATAGGTATATACATAATCTTCAATATACACCACGTGTGATTGACCGGGATGTCCCATCTGACGAATGTTTTTCGGCAAAGCAAGCACACCATGGACAGCAGCCTGATATGTTCCACTAACTTCTTCTGTTCCTACCTCAGCAGCTTCATATGCATCCTGATCCGGACTTTTATCCGGTATTCCACTCCAATATTGTTCTGACATAAGCGTCTCCCTCTTTTCTCTGTCTAACTTTCTAATGTACTCAGAAAATAACACACTTATGCCGTATTTTTTGCCGATTTATGCCGGGTAAATTCGCAAGTTTCGACAAGGTAATGCTCCAATAAAAATGTTCTTTAATAATCAGACTATTTTATTTAAAAAATCCCAAGAATACATATATAAAAACAGCTGCACATCATGCACGACATTTTTCTGCATCAGGGATTTTATCCCTTACACTTCAAATCGCCTGCACGTTGTACAGCTATTTCTATAAATCTATATTTTTATTTTACAAATCCTTTTACTTTTTCAGCAATGCTCTCTGCATCCAGACCAAATACTTTGATCAGAGCAGCGCCAGGGCCGGATTCGCCAAAACGATCATTGACACCGATACGCATTACTTTTGTCGGAGCATTTTCGCTAAGTGCTTCACATACAGCACCACCAAGTCCGCCGATGATGGAATGTTCCTCTACGGTTACGACTTTTCCGGTTTTCTTTGCAGATGCAGCGACAAGATCAGTATCCAGCGGTTTAATGGTGTGGATGTTGATCACTTCTGCATCAATGCCTTCCTCTGCCAGAAGCTTTGCAGCCTCCAGAGACTCTCCTACGCAGAGACCTGTTGCGATAATAGTAACGTCTTTGCCCTCTTTCAGGGTAATGCCTTTGCCAAGCTCAAATTTGTAATCCGGACGGTCATTGATAACCGGGATTGCAAGACGTCCAAAACGCATGTATACAGGGCCATCATGCTCGTATGCTGCTTTTACTGCCGCACGGGCTTCGATATCATCACTCGGATTAATGATGACCATGCCCGGTATTGTACGCATAAGTGCGATATCTTCGTTACACTGATGAGTTGCGCCATCCTCGCCTACGGAAACGCCTGCGTGGGTTGCGCCAATCTTTACGTTCAGATGCGGATAACCGATGGAGTTACGCACCTGCTCAAAAGCACGACCTGCTGCAAACATGGCAAAAGAACTCATAAACGGTACTTTTCCACAGGTAGCCAGTCCGGCTGCGATGCCTGCCATATCTGCTTCTGCGATGCCACAGTCGATATGACGCTCCGGAAATTCTTTTTTGAAAATGCCTGTTTTGGTAGCGCCAGCCAGGTCAGCATCTAATACAACAACTTCCTCATGCTCTTTTCCAAGCTCTACCAGTGCTTTACCATAACTTTCTCTTGTTGCAACTTTCTTTACTTCTGACATAATGCTTCACCTGCTTTCTGTAATTCTTCCATTGCGATTGCATACTCCTCATCATTCGGGGCTACACCGTGCCAGCTTGCTTTATTTTCCATGTAGGATACGCCTTTTCCTTTTACAGTCTTTGCGATGATTGCGGTCGGCATTCCTTTTGTCTCACGGGCTTCTTTCAGTGCTGCTGCGATCTGGTCAAAATCATTTCCATCAATATTGATCACATGGAAATTAAATGCTTCGAATTTTTTGTCAATCGGATACGGGGAACATACATCTGCGATATCTCCATCGATCTGAAGTCCGTTGTTATCTACAAATACTACCAGATTGTCCAGTTTTCTGTGTCCGGCAAACATAGATGCTTCCCAGATCTGACCTTCCTGGATCTCGCCGTCTCCGCAAAGCGCGTAAACACGGTAATCTTTCTGATCCATTTTTGCAGCCAGAGCCATGCCCACTGCTGCGGAAAGTCCCTGTCCCAGAGAACCGCTGGACATATCTACACCCGGAATGTGTTTCATATCCGGATGACCCTGCAGATAAGATCCCACATGACGCAGTGTTTCCAGATCTTCTACCGGGAAATATCCTCTGTGAGCCAGTGTAGAGTAAAGTCCTGGCGCTACATGTCCTTTGGAAAGGACAAATCTGTCTCTGTTCGGATCCTTTGGATTTTTCGGGTCAATGTTCATCTCCACAAAATAAAGATAGGTAAAAATATCTGCTGCTGATAAAGATCCACCCGGATGTCCGGATTTCGCGCTGTGTACAGCAGTTACAATTCCTTTACGAATTTCCACAGCCGTTTTCTGTAATTCTAAGTTCGTCATAAGAAACTCCTTCCTGTATCGTTATAAATCGATTCTTCCTTCTAAGGCGCGCAAGAGCGTCACTTCATCAATATATTCCAGATCTCCGCCTACCGGCACGCCGCTGGCGATCCTGGATACGCGAATGCCTGTCGGCTTGATCAGTTTACTGATATACATCGCCGTCGTCTCGCCCTCCAGGCTGGAATTCGTGGCAATGATCACTTCATCCACATCCCCCTGCAGCCGCTGCATCAGCTCTTTCAGTCGGATGTCATTGGGACCGATTCCAAGCATTGGGGAAATCGCCCCGTGAAGCACATGATAAACGCCATTGTACTGTCCTGTTTTCTCATAAGCTGCCAGATCTCTTGTATTTTCCACAACCATAATGGTCTTGTGGTCTCTGGCAGGATTTTTACAGATGGGGCATTCATCCTCATCCGTCAGTGTAAAACAGGTTTTACAATAGCGCACATTTTTCTTTGCTTCTAAGATCGTACCCGACAGCTTTTCCACTTTTTCCATAGGCATGTTCAAAATATGAAAAGCCAGACGCTGTGCTGATTTACTGCCGATGCCTGGCAGAGAGGACAGTTCCTCGATCAGTTTTGAGATCTGTTTGCTGTAATAATCCATTAGAACGGAAATCCTCCGCCCAGTCCGCCTGTGATCTTAGACATGGACTGCTGGGAAAATTCTTCTACTTTGCGCAGAGCCTCGTTGGTGGCTGCCATGATCAGATCCTCCAGCATTTCAATGTCTTCCGGATCTACTACTTCTTCTGCAAGTTTTACTTTGATCACTTCTTTTTTACCGGAAACAGTTACTTCCACTGCTCCGCCGCCAGCAGTTGCGGTTACTTCTTTTTCTTCCAGTGCCTGCTGAGCTTCTTCCATCTGACGCTGCATTTTCTGCGCCTGTTTCATAAGATTATTCATGTTGCCCGGCATACCGCCCGGGAATCCACCTTTTTTGGCCATCGTTTCCTCCTGTTGCCTGCCATTTTGCAGGCAGTTTTTATTTTCGGTTTTAAATACACTTTCATTTGCGGTTCATCCGGCGGATGCACCATAAATCTGTCGTTTACGGGATCTTTTTCTGACCGGCATGATCCGCATCTTTTTCATAATAACACATTTGCCGGATCATTTCTGCAAAAATTATTTTCTACAATTATTCTTCTTCATTTTCCACAGGAATCCCTGCTTTTCCGAACACATTCATAAAATCTTCTACAGAATGATGGGTTTTCTGGAAACTTCCGCTTCCCTCATCCAATTTTACGATTAACTGAATCTTTTTTCCAATGGTTTTTGAAAAAATATCCTCAATCTCTTTTCGATGTTCCTCTATTGAAATCTCCTGATATGCATATTCCCGGTCTCTGGAAAATGTCAGAATCAGTTCATTGCCCGTACCGTTTTCCAGATCTACCGCTGCTTCTTCTGCACCGGAACCAGTTCCTTTCATCTCCAGACTCAGGGATTTTGCCGGGGTCAGGTCCACCCGGTATCTCGGATGTAATTCCAACAGCATCGTATTCCAGTTTACGATCAGACGCTGGATCTCTTCCGGAAGCGCATCCGGCATTTCCGGTTTTTCCTGCACGGATTTTCCTCCGGCAGTTTTTTCTTCTGTCATAACGTTCTGTGGGGTATTTCCTCCAGATACAGTCATTACCACACCTGATTCAATCCGTTTCTCCAACTGGGAAATACGGTCGATCAACGCATCCTGACTGGTCTCCATCGCCGGACGACAAAGTTTGATCAGGGCAATCTCGATCAGCACCCGTTTCTGCGCCGCATATTTCATCTGACCGGAGAGGTCCGACAACACTCGAATATACCGCATCAGAACCTCTGCGTCAATCATTTCTGCCTCTTCTTTTAAAAGTTCCAGATTTTCTCTGGACATATCCAGTATTTCTTCCATATCAGGAGCACTCTGGATCAAAAGGAGATTTCGCAGATACCAGGTAAAATCAGTCACAAACTGGCCAAGATCCCGCCCCTGAATGACCATCTCTTCCAAAATGGCGATGGATGTTACCGTATCCGCCTGCATGACAGCACGCAGCAGGCGGCTGAACACCTCTGTATCCACGGCGCCCAACACTTCCAGGACATGCTCATAGGTTAGCTTCTGACCAAGGAAAAAAGCGATGCACTGATCCAGCAGGCTCAGGGCATCTCGCATAGAACCATCTGCGGCTTTTGCCACATAACGGATGGCTTTCTCTTCCACTTCCACGCCCTCTTCCTGCATCAGTTCATTCAGGCGAACCGCGATCGTATCTATCGTGATCCGTCGGAAATCATAACGCTGACAGCGGGACATGATCGTAATAGGAATCTTATGTGCCTCTGTCGTTGCAAGAATGAAGATGACATAGGAAGGCGGTTCCTCCAGCGTCTTTAACAGCGCATTAAAAGCACCGATGGATAACATGTGCACCTCGTCAATAATGTATACCTTGTATTTTCCCTCGGTAGGGGAATATTCCACCTCATCCCGGATCTCACGGATGTTGTCCACACCGTTATTGGATGCCGCATCGATCTCGATCACATTCATGGATGTTCCTGCGGCGATCGCTTTACAGGAAGGACATTCTCCACAGGGGCTTCCATCTACGGGATGTTCACAGTTGACTGCTTTTGCAAATATCTTTGCGATCGTCGTCTTTCCGGTTCCTCTCGTTCCGCAGAAAAGATATGCGTGACCGATCCTGTCTGCCATGATCTGGTTTTTCAGAGTCGTTACGATATGATCCTGCCCTTTTACATCTTCAAATTCTCCCGGGCGGTATTTTCTGTATAATGCCGTATAAGACATCGGCAAACTCCTTTCTGCTTTTCCTGATTTAAACTATCAATTACCGAAAGAGATTCCGATCTGTTTTGCCTCTGAAATAATGGCAGCATCCGGCTGTACCATTTTTAATTTACCGGCAACCTCCTGAAGCGGAACTTTCTGCGTCTGCCCATTGATCATTCCTACCATATATCCATAATCGTCCTTTAATATCAGCTTAGCTGCTGCCGCGCCCAGCCTTGTGCACAGTACGCGATCATACGGGCACGGGCTTCCGCCTCGCTGCATATGGCCCGGCACAGTTACCCGAACTTCATTTCCGATCTTTTCGCCGATCTGCGCTGCCACTTCATAGGATACAGACGGATATTTTCTCTTTTTCAGCTTCTCTTTATATTCTTTCTTGGAAAGCGCTGCATCTTCTTTGGACAACGCGCCTTCTGCTACTGCAAGAATCGTAAAGCCTTTTCCTGCTCTGCTTCGCTTTTCAATCGCTTCTACAACTTTATCGATATCATATGGGATCTCCGGAATCAGAATGATGTCTGCGCCTCCGGCGATTCCGGCATACAGCGTCAGCCAGCCTACTTTATGTCCCATGACTTCTACAATAAAGATCCGGTTATGGGATGCTGCTGTTGTATGAATGCAATCGATGGCTTCTGTCGCCACTTCAATAGCGCTCTGGAAACCGAATGTCTCATCCGTTCCATAAATATCATTGTCGATCGTTTTCGGAAGATGGATCACGTTCAGTCCCTCTTCCCGAAGAAGGTTGGCTGTTTTCTGTGTTCCGTTTCCACCAAGAATCACAATACAGTCCAGATTTAACTTGTGATAGGTATGTTTCATCGCTTCTACTTTATCAAGTCCATTTTCATCCGGCACACGCATCAGCTTAAACGGCTGTCTGGATGTCCCCAGGATCGTGCCGCCTTTCGTCAGGATTCCGGAAAAGTCCTTTGCTGTCAGCAGTCGATAATTTCCATAAATCAGTCCTTTATACCCATCATAAAAGCCATACACTTCCAACTCTTTCAGACTGTTGCTTAATCCTTTTACCACTCCGCGCATTGCTGCATTTAATGCCTGACAATCGCCTCCACTGGTCAGTATTCCGATTCTTTTCATGATCATACTCCTCACTGTTATCGTGTAACAACAACAAGATTCTATCATTTTCACAACTGCGAATCTTCTTGTTCATTTCTATTGGTTAGCTTATCATATTTTTCTGTTCAGGACAACATTTTGATTTCAGGTTAGATGATCTGTTCTGCCGTGAGCCTTTTTCCAGAAATAAATACCGTATCATGGAAACAAAATAGATAATTCTATGTTTCATCGCCCTTCTGGCATCTTTTCATCCGATCATACAACACATCAGTAACTACTATATTGATAATCCGTGTTTTTATCTACTTAGTAATTCTACATTTATAACCCATTGTTTTTATCTTGACGCAGGTTTGTTTTATACTTATAATAGTAATGTTGGAGACGTATCGAAGTGGTCATAACGGGGCTGACTCGAAATCAGTTAGCCGGGCAACCGGCACGCGGGTTCGAATCCCGCCGTCTCCGTTTGAAATCTGCTGATTTCAACATTATGATATTTGATTCTATGATAATATTTCACTTGCAATTATCTAATCTTGTGGTAGAATAATAGCCAGATAGATAATAGATGTGTAATAAAGTATTTTGCATCGGTTACCCTCCTTCCTGTTACCAGTATCGGAGACGGTAGCTTATACACTATATCATATCATTACCAGTATAACAAACGATAAAAAAGAACGGATATAAGCATTATACCCCAGGCTTATGTCCGTTCTTTTTTCCCCCGCATTTGCAATGTATTGTAGATTTCGAGACTGTTACTATTGCTGTGATATCCGTATGGGATTTGTTACAGATTCACGTTTTGCCAGACTTGGCAAGACATACCAGAAATGCGCATCCAGAGATGGCGGCTGAAATTGCCAGACGGCATCTTCGACTTGTTTATTATATCATACCTTTTATCGAATTACTACTATTTATTGAATTATTAGTTACATTTTTTCGTTATATTTTTATTTAATTTAATAGATTCTTTATTTTATAGAAAAATTTTCGTGCTATACTATGATTGTTTAGAAACAATTGCATCTTTTTCCATGCAATTATACCATATATCTGATACCGTCATACGTTTTCGATATATGTAATATTCTCTCCAAAATCACTATATAAAAATCCCCGAAACAGCGGTTCGTATGTACGGGATAAAATATGGAGACAATACAAAAAATCCAACCAGAATGATTCGTGTACACAAAAAGCAAAAACATATTAAAACACAAAGGAGAAACGCCCATGAGTTACCATAAGAAAAAGAAAAAATGGCCCATCGTACTTCTTGTCATTATCATCATCATTGTTGTTCTCGGTGTAGTAGGGTATAAATTTTTCAAACACGAAGTCGCACAGGTCGCCGCAAAACAGATGATAAAACAGCAGGTTCAGGAAAGTGGAAACGCCCAGGCAAATGATATACTGAATAGTATGTCCGAAGAAGACCTGGACACAGCAACGCAAATTGCCGAAAAATATGTTTCCGTTGGAAAACTCAACGAATATATGACAGCATACAAAAACGGAAAACTGTCCCAAATCAAGTCAGATTTGAAAGAGTCTATGACACAGGAAGATCTGGATACCTTAAAGGCTCTGTATGAGAAGTATAAATAACCTACATCAGCTCCCCAACGTTTGAGTTTTAAACAGGAATATAGCTACCGTTCATTATTGTATTTTAATCATATCTATCTCCGTTTGCATCTAACAAGTACAGATGATTTAACATTTAAGACAGCCTCAACAAGGTTCTCTCTAAAGTTTCATCATCTGTACTTGCTCGATGTGCTTTAAAAATACTTTTTATTCGGTAAATCTATGCCCGGGATTCTAACTCGCTGATTCGCTGCAATGCTTCTTTTAACTCTTTTTCCAGCTGCTTCGCTGCATTCTGGCTTTCTTCCAATTCTTCTCCCAGCTGCTTCGCTGCATTCTGGCTTTCTTTCAGTTCTTCCTGTTTCTGCTTTAAATCTTCCTGCATCTCATCGATCATAAGCTGCACCGTATTCCGATCCATTTCACGCAGTTCCTTTGAAAACATGTCCATTACCCCTTCCAGATTCCGACATATCTCATAAATCTGCTCATACAGCACTTTAAAATCCGGATATTTATCAATGATCTCCACGATCACATCCGGATCATCCGTTGAGAGAAATGCCAGCCATGCATCTAATCGACTGTCTATCGTAATCTTTTTGTTTTCATTCTGCTGAATGACTCGAAACATGTCAAGAGAAATAAACACATATTTCTGCAAAAGATCAATCTGTATGCCGGTATTGGACTGCTGTTCAAAACGATGGATAAAAGAATCCGAATACTCCATAAACTCTTTCGGGCTGTTCTCAAAAAGTACGATTGTATACACATGCTTCATCTCTCTGTAACTAAATTTCTTTTTCCGTTTGCTGCGTATCCTCTGATACTGACGAAGCAACAGGTCGGCCGAATAGCAGGCACTACGCGCTCCCGGGAATTTATATCCAATCTTCTGTATTTCCAGATTCGCAATACTGCCATCCGCCAACTCTACTACCATATCCATTACTACCAATGTAGATGCATCCGCCAGCCGCGCCCCTTCATTTGGTAAAACTTCTTTAACCTTTACCTTCTGCCCCAGGAGCAGCGACAGCAGTTCATCCATTCGCTCTGGTGTGGCAGAAGGATCCAACACTGCCTTACTGATAAAATCATACATAACCTTAACCCCTTTTACCCCCGTACAGAAATCCAGAAATTCCTGCTGATTCTCCTCCTGCCAGCATTCAAAAATCTGCCGCAATTCCTCTTTTGCATAAATCTCTGCCAATATTTCTTCCCGTGTGCGTATTACCGGAAAATAGTTCTGTAATTTTGCTGTCATCCTCATATTCCTCCTTCAATTATATATACTCTCTCATTATATTTTGAAACATAAACGATGATCTCCGCAGGAAATCATAAAGAAGTTTAAGAAAAAAGATGCATGACTCTACATGCTTTGAATGTTTAAGAATAATATAACCATACGAGTTTACGAAGCATTTGTCAATATGATCGTTTTACCGAAAAATGGCAACTATACAATATGCACAACACAATTCCTTCATACACATTTTTCTTATTTCCGTGTAAAAACATTCAAAAACAAAAAAAATAGCTGTAATCCATAGAAAATACATTTGTTTCAAAATATAACACATGTTTTCCCCTGAATCACAGCTATTTTTCTTATTTTTATATCCGGGCAGATTCATACCTCTACCTTTTCATCCACCCGGACACAGATTCATTTTGTATACTTGCACAACAGGTTTTCCCTGCCAGCAGGCATCTCTTTTCATACGACAGCATACGGTAACAAATGTCGTTCTGTTAAAACAGCTTCTTATGTTTCTGTCTGTTTACCATTACCAGATGCAGGCGTTCTTCCTGAACACACTTTTTTAGAAGTTTTCTTTCTCCTCTGCATACAGAGATGGCAAAATAGATGCAAGATTTGTAAACTCTTTGATGTTATGACCAAATAATGCTTTCGGTACAATCGGCGGGATGGATACGCCATCCGGGATTGCCTTTACAATCTTTCCTGTCTCCTGATCCATACGGAAACCGATCCAGAAACGGGATTCAAACAACACTCCATCTTTGTACGGATGCCATTTGTGGGTCATTGCTGCTGCACAGCTGCTCTCTCCGATGGCACATACCATAGAAGAACATTCATCAGTACCGATCAGGCTTTCATCATAACCAAAATCAGCCGGTCTCTTGAAGCAGAGCTTTAAGAACTCCGGTCCCATTCCGATATCTTCCATAATGTAATGGTCTACACCCCATGTTTTCTGATTCATCGGCACGGTCGGATCAAGCACATAATCTGCTCTGTGTCCTCTTGCAAAATAATGATCTTCCGGATCCCAGATCTTATAACGCAGATCAGATCCTACCGAATGCCATGGGAACCACCAGTCAAGCATCTCACTTGTAACCCCCGGCATATAAGTGGTATTTGCAACTAATGCAGTCCCATCTTCACTAACACCATATCCACAGGTGCAATATCCGTCATGTTCGCCTTTTAAAAACAGATTCTTGTCCTCAAATTTGATGCAAGATTTCGGATCAGCCGGTGCACCATTCCAGATATCAAGCTTTTCCTGCGGAATTTCAGCCAGCGGTCTTTCATAATATTTGTAATAAGATAACTTTTTTTCTTCTTCTGATACAGCTACTTTCTTCATGAAATATCCTCCTTAAACAATAAATTTACCTAGACCTTTTACAGATTTATACCACAAAAACCAGTTCATTGACCCAGCCAATCATGCAGTTATAAATCATGCTTTTTATATTTTAAAACATATCTGAAAAAAAATATACTACATTCTCAGATATAAATATAACTTTTATGTTATACTATATAAACAGGTTATTCTAAAGAGTTTAGCACACAGAAAACAGTATGCATGTTTTCCCGAAATCTTCTATGCAAATGGAAGCCATATATCAGAAATACAGCCAGAAAGATTCATTTTAAAAAGATTCCGAGAGTACATACATCTATAAAGGAGACGCCATGACCAACAAATCACTGGAATATTTTCTCATCGTCGTAAAACATCTGAACATTTCACGGGCCGCCCAGGAGCTTTATATCAGCCAGCCGGCCCTCAGCAAACAACTGGGGCAGCTGGAAGCAGAACTGGGCGTAACCCTTTTTGACCGCGGAAAACACTCTCTGAAGCTGACCCGCGCCGGAGAAGTCCTGCTTGCAGAAACCAATGAACTTTTCCGCAAACAGGAAACGATGCTGGAACGGGTCCGGGCAGCCGGAAATCTGTCCGAGAATACCCTGCACATCTGCCATATGCCCGGATCGTTAAACTATAAGATTTCCGACAATCTGGCAGACTTTCAGCAAACATATCCCCAGATCAACCTGCGCCTTACCGGAAGTTCTCCAAGCAAGATTTTTTCAGATCTTCTGAACAATCAGATTGATGCCGGCATCATTTTGTCCGCAACGACCAACTGTCCGGAACCGCTGAAAATGGATACCATTCACGAAGCTCAACTGTACCTCGCTGTTCCGGAAAGACATCCTTACGCCTCAAAAAAAGAGATATCTTTTCACGATATCTCCGATCAGACACTATTGTATCTCAGTGAACATGAAGCCCCGGCGCAGCATGCCCTGCTGCCCTATTTTCTCCACGGAAATAACCGCCAACATAACAACCAGATCCAATATCTTCCCAACATGGAAACCGTCGTGTCACTGGTGCGAGCAAATATAGGAATCTCTTTCATCGCCCGTGATTACTGCGTTGCTTCCCTGAAAAATATCGCCATGATTCCCATTTCAGATGCAGCCCCCATCAACCTCTGTCTGGTGTATCATCCGAAACAGATCTCGGAACAGATGAAAAAATTTAAATCTTTTTTGTTACCATGAAGATCTGTTATTCAGCATAGATTCTCTACACAAAAAATATGTTACCATTCTTGATACCTTCTGAAAAAGCAAAAATGATTGCTACTTAAACTCCAGCGCCCGCACATCACACACACCGGAGATCTGCAATGCACGCTGTCCGTTGGGATAAAACCGCGCGCTCATGACTGCTTCGCCGCCATTTACAAACACTTCTATGCTAGTACTGTCAAACAGAAGCTGCAGCGATTCCAGATGATCTACTTTCAGATTGCGCACCGTTCTGCCATAACTTTCCGGCATATACAGCAGACGAAGACAACCATCTTCCCACTCCAGACAAAACGTCTTGTCATACTCCATGCAAAACGCATCGGAATGATTGTCAATCACAATCTCTGACGCCGTCGGGCACGTGACAAACATCTCTCCGGCCACCCGATACAACACCTCATTACGGTAAAGTGCTTCCCGCTCCTCGATAGGGCGTTGCTCCAACTGTTCCTTTTCTTTATTCCAGACAAGCTCCCGTGGAAATGTCAGGCAATGCTGCCAGCCTCTTGCAACGGTAGGATTGCTATATTCCGCATCAGGCATTCCCATCCATCCGATCAGAATCCTTCGCACTCCGTCTTCAAATGTCTGTGGCGCATAGAAATCAAAGCCATAATCCAGCTCATGAAACTCTCCGAGCTTTACATCTTCGTTTCTGAAATCTCCGTATAATGGGAAATATCCGCAGGTGTACACATTTTGATAATGATAGGTCTGCCGCTCGATCCCCTGCGGAGAAACCACAAGAATCCACTGTCCGTTCAGTTCAAACAGATCCGGGCATTCCCACATAAAACCGAAGGGCTGCTCTGTATGCAGACGGTTGATGCATTTCCAGTTATATTTATCCTCGGATTCCCACACCAGCACCTGACCGATATCCGTATTCGTCCGGGCGCCAAGCACCATATAATATTTCCCATCGTAAGCAAACACTTTCGGATCCCGGACATGGCAGGTCAGATCCGGCGGATATGCACTGTTGTTCAGCAGCAGCACCTCTTTATCCACAGTCACACCATCTTTGCTCACAGCCAGTGCTGTGTTATGTTCCCGGCCGCTGTGGATAAAATCATGTTCTCCCGGCTGTTTCACATTTCCGGTATAATACAGATACATCTCATCATCTTCCACCAACGCCGAACCGGAGTACACACCATGAAGATCCCACGCCTGTTCCGGATACAGCATGACCGGACATTTCTCCCAGTGGATCAGATCCCGGCTCTTATAATGTCCCCAGTATTTGCTTCCGCCTTCAGGCACAAAAGGAGAATACTGATAAAACACATGATACTCGCCCTTAAAACGACACAGACCATTCGGATCATTCAGCCAGCCAACCGGCGGCATGAGATGATAGGAAAGACGCCAGTCATCCATGCGTGCCGTCTGCTGCGCTTTCTCTTCAAGCTGTTCTATTTTTTTTGTCCAGTCTTCTTTTTTCTCATAGTAAGACGCAAAATCTTCCTTTGCTCTCATAATAATGCCGTTTTTCCTTTCCTGTTAACTTCCACTCACGATTCCTTCCAAACCAGAACAAACCGACAGCTCATTTCATTTTCTTTCTGTAATCTTTCCATGAACAACATATTCCGTATGCTTCTTTTCAAAATAGACAGATGATTGTTTCCGTAAACATTTCTCCATCTGACAGCATTCTCAAACTTTATTTTAGACTTTATGACAGTCAATAGAACGCCACACTAATTCTGATAAACCTTCAGCACCGGATCGCTCTGGCTTACAGAGCCTTCTGCAATGCCGGAAACTTTAGCATACTCATCGCTGTTTGTCACAATGACCGGGGTAACCACCGGATAACCAGCTTCCCGGATCAGTGAAATATCAAACTTCATGAGCAATGCGCCAGCCTCCACATGGTCTCCCTGGACCACTTTGGGATCAAAACCTTTTCCATTCAGATTTACGGTGTCGATACCCACATGGATCAGCAATTCCAGCCCGTTATCGCACTCCAGTCCGATGGCATGTCCCATGACTGCAGAAACAGTTCCCGCAAATGGAGCAATCACTTCTCCCGTTTCCGGTTCAATGGCAATTCCCTGTCCCAGTGCTTCCGATGCAAACATCTCATCATCGGTGTCTGCCAGCGTTACGACACGCCCTTTGAGCGGAGACGGCACCAGGATCACTTCAGACAGATTTTTACCTGATTCATTACCTTTCAGTGTGTCCGTTTGTTCTGTATTTATTCCATTGTCCTCATGGTTGATATCTAATGTATTATTTCCCGAAAATTTCTGTTCCTCAAAATTGTGATTATCAGATGTCTCTGTTTCCTGCTCATCTTTCACACTACCTGCGCACGGTTCTAAAACTGCTGTTTCTACTGCATTTCCCTTATTTGAGGATACTCCTTTATCGTCAGTCGCCTTATCGTTATCTTCTGTCCTGTCTTTCGATTCCGTCGTCCCATCTCCATCAATCAGCGCCCGTGGCGTAATCAGCCAGCTGACACCGAATGCCACTCCGGCTGAGATCAGGAACATGACGATATATGCGACCGGCATATTCAGGCAGAGCAGAATGCCAAAAATACCGGTTACACCGGTGCCGGATGCGCCAAGATGCGCGACAGAAGCATACATTGCGCCACACGCTCCACCGATACATCCTGCGATAAACGGTCGGAAAAAACGGATATTCACGCCAAAGATCGCCGGTTCTGTAATACCCATAAATGCGGACAATGCAGAAGGCAGACAGAGACTCTTGTTTTTCTGTTTTTTTGATTTCACGCCCACAGCCAGACAAGCGGCGCCCTGCGCAATATTTGCAGCTGATGCCAGAGGAAGCCAGAACGTCAGACCATACATAGATAACTGACCAAGATCAATGATCGTATACATGTGGTGGATACCCATAACGACCGTCGGGGCGTATAATGCGCCCATAATAAAGGATCCGATGCCAAACGGCACAGAAATCAACCACTGAATACCATTTAACACGCCATTTTCTACTGTTACGAATACCGGACCAATCACTGCAAGGGTAAGATAGCCGGTCACAAATACAGATACAAGGGGTGTCACGAACAGATCAAACATCGCCGGGACCACTTTGTGCAGCCGCTTTTCAATAAAGCACATGACCCAAACCGCTATGATGACTGGAATAACATGTCCCTGGTATCCCACCATATCAATACTGTACAGACCGCCAAATACAGACTGTGTTGCCTGCACTCCTTCTGTTGCCACCGTCCACGCATTCTGCAAACTGGGATGAATCATAATCATACCGATAACTGCACCAAGAAATGGATTGCCTCCAAACACTTTCGCCGCCGACACTGCGATCAGGATTGGCAGGAATGTATATGCCGTATTGGCAAACAAGGTAGCAAAAACATACAGTGAACCGCTTGTATTAATGGCAATGATGCCGCTGCTGTTCATAAAATCAAGAGTGTTCATGATACCCATGAGAAAACCACTCGCTACAATAGCAGGAATGATCGGAACAAAAATATCTCCTAGCATCTTGATGAAGCGTTGAAAAATATTCGCCTTAGATGCTGCCGCCTGTTTCACATCCTCTTTGGACGCTGCGCTCACTCCCGCCAGCGCGATAAATTCGTCATATACTTTATTGACCACACCGGTTCCGAAAATAATCTGCAGCTGACCAGATGCTTCAAACACGCCTTTTACACCATCCACATCATCCAGCGCTTCTTTGTTGCATTTTTTGTTGTCTGCGATCACAAGCCGCAGACGGGTAGCACAATGAGCGGCTGAGATCAGATTCTCTTTTCCCCCAATCAGCCTGATCACATCCTGTGCTGTTTTCCTGTAATCCATAACCTGTGCCTCCTTCTTTTACCTTCTCTCTTTGATATGATATCGTTCTCATATTTTACGCCTGATACTATCATTCACTATACCAATATATGACTTTCAGACTTTAATAACAGTTTCTATTTTCCCTATTCTTTATTTTTGTTTTTATATGAAATCGTTCTCATATCTACAACCGAATTATAATAAAAACTTTCTATCTTGTAAATTTATTTTTTCTACAAATAGTATAGGAAAAAATTATGCAATTTATCCAAAAACTTTCTGCCTTTCAATAAGATTACTTACCGCTGACGTCACGGAAACCAAAAAGCAGCTCTTCAATATTTTTATGCTATCGTACAAATCATCGGAGCTTTTTATTTTGATCCGAAATCTGTCTTAAAAAACATATTCATTGAAAAACTGCTTTTATATATTCTTACTTTATATTTCTTTTCTTCTGGTGGACTGACGGATTTCAAGCCGGTGTCCCATCTTGATCTCCCGCACAGCCTCTTCCTTGCCGTCCATCAGTTCCAGAAGCATACTGGCGGCTTCCACTCCGCTGGTATGGAAATAATAGTGCACGGTTGTAAGCTCCGGCTCCATGAGATGACTGAACGTAGAATCTCCCACACCAGCTACCTGTACTTCCTCCGGCACTTTCCGCCCCTGCTCCCGCAGATATTTGACTGCGCCATATGCGATCCGATCCGTTGCACAGAACAGCGTATCCGTTTCCGGTGCCCGTGCAAAAAGCTCTGCCGCCTTTTCATACCCGGATTCGATGGTAAATTCCGCTTCTATCACGGCATTTTCATTCCAGGTCATATGTTTCTTTTTGCAGGCATCATAAAAACCTTTCCATCGAGCCTCTCCTGCTGCTTTGTCCTTGTGCGTCACACCAATGCATCCTGGATGCTTCGCAGTATCGAGCATATATCGGGTCATTTCCAGTGCTGCACGGTAATCATCATTATAGACACAGGCAAATCCAGACAATTGCTGTGCCAATACTACCACCGGTGTCTCCAGCTCCCGCAGCTGTTTCTTATGTTCCCGGCTGAATACGGTTCCCAGCAAAATAATCCCGTCCACATGATAATTTTCCAGCACCTGCAGATAATCCAGTTCATCCCTGGCATGGTTATGGGTATTTGCCAGCAAGAGCTGATAACCGGCCTTTGACAATACTGAACTGATGCCCTCCACCATGCGGCTGATGGAATCAGAATCAATCTTCGGAATAATCACTCCTACCACACGGGTCTTATTCGTCCGCAGAATCTGCGCCTGACGGGAAGGTGTGTACCCGGTCTCCTCGATTATTTTGCGGATTCTCTCCCGTTTCTCTTCACTGACATATCCGTCATTTAAATACCTGGATACGGTGGCTCTGGATACTTCAGCCATTTTTGCTATGTCATTAATGTTCATTACTTCTTACTACCTACTGCTTATTTCTCCCACTTGTCACACAAATTGTTGATCTGATCAGTAAACCGGCTGAGATCTTTGTTCGGGCGACCCTCGCACCGTTTGATCACTGCAATCAGGCGCTCGCCCGCTGCCAGCAGGCGCTTGAATACATTAGAAGCATCTTTCTTCTTCGGTTTTGCCGGCGCCCTGCTGCCAAGAACGGTACAGGTATTGGTCAGCAGATCATAGGTATCCCCGCTGTATGGCGCCGTCGCCTCGCAGCCGGTCTCCTTTTTGAGATGCTCTGCAAATTCATCACAGACCGAGTCTTCCCCGTGAACCACAAAGATCCGTTTCGGTTTTTCTTTCATCTGAGATACCCAGTCCGTAAGATGCTGCCGGTCCGCATGACCGCTCATGCCCGGCAGATTTACGATTTCCGCTTTGACCTGAATTGCCTCGCCAAACAGTTTTACCTCTTTTACGCCATTCAGCAATTTATTTCCCAGCGTACCGGGAACCTGATAACCAACAAACAGGACTGTACATTCCGGCCGCCACAGATTATGTTTCAGATGATGGCGGATACGACCCGCCTCACACATGCCGGATGCAGAAATGATAACGATTGGTTTTTTTACAAAATTGATCATCTTGGAATCGTCACTGGATACTGATGTGCGCAGACCCGGAAACTGGATCGGGTTATCCCCTTCCATAATTCGTTTTAACGCATCTTCATTAAAGCATTCCCGTACATTTTTGTTAAAAATATTGGTCGCTTCGATGGCCAGCGGACTGTCCACATATACTTCAAAATCCGCAAACTGTGGCAGCATATTTGCATTTTTGATCTTTTTCAGATAATACAGCATCTCCTGGGTACGACCAACGGAAAATGCCGGGATCACGAGGTTGCCTCCTCTTCCAAATGTCCGTGCCATAAGCTTTGCCAGCTCTTCGGCATAATCCGGCGGCATGGAATGCATCCGGTCGCCATAAGTGGACTCGATCAGAAGATAATCCGCGCTCTCCGGGATTTCCGGATTTTTCAGCAGTGGACGGTTTCCATTTCCCAAATCTCCGGAAAACACCATCTTGATCTCTTTCCCGTCTTCTTTCAGCCAGATTTCTATGAAAGAAGATCCCAGCAAATGTCCCGCATCCCGGAAACGAACGGTAATCTCATCGCATACCACGATCTTATGATCATAGTCACATGGTACGAAATGCTGCATCACGCCCTGCACATCATTCAGGTCATACATGGGAACGATTTCCGGCAGACCGGCCCTTCTCGCTTTCCGGTTCTTCCACTCCGCCTCAAACATCTGAATATGCGCACTGTCACGGAGCATAATGTCACACAGCTGCGCCGTCGCATTGGACGTAAACACCTGTCCCCGAAAACCCTTTGCATACAAAAGCGGCAACAGACCGGAATGATCAATATGCGCATGTGTCACAAACACATAATCGATCTCCCCCGCATTGACCGGGATTTCCTGATTCTCATAAATATCCGGTCCCTGTTCCATACCACAGTCTACCAGAAAATTTTTCTCTCCGACCTGTACATAATGGCAGCTGCCCGTTACTTCATGCGCTGCCCCCAAAAATTCTAGCTTCATAAAATAACACCCCTTTTACGTGTTCCCTGAATCTTCATTTGACAAAGATTCCAGGATATACTTTTGGTCACACTCAGAACTCCTTATAAACAATCCCAAATGTGCCATTCTCCTGTAACTGCTGCGTTTCCCTCATAAAAAAAGAGAGTCTTTCTAATGTAATTATACATCATAAAACTCTCTTTTTGTACTTTATTTTTTAGTATATTTTCCCCCGGACAATCGCATTTTCCTGACATTTGATGTACGCATCACAGTCCTGAGCCCAGACCGCATAGCTATCGTCCAAACGATGATCCTCCACGCCATATCGGTCCACAAGATTTTGCCCGATATAATTGCTGTTTTTCTGCGTCCCCCAGTAATTCATATGCAATCCGCCATCGCTGAAATCCTGCGACCAGTCAAGTCCCATTTCCTGTGTCCGAAGATTCAGATCCCAGAAATCCACCTGCAACTCATTCGCAATCTGCTGCGTCCGGTTATGACAGGCCATATTCCATTCATACGGACTTACCGCCGCGATAAGAATCGGGATCGTTCCATGTTGCCGGCACATCTCCACACATCGTTTTAGAGAACGTTCCTCAAGTTCCGGAAAATCCGCCACATCTGTTGTATCCGCCATCCAGTTTCCACCAACATACGCCTGTCTTCTGGACTGAAACCAATATCCTTTTGAAATAGAACGCCGTCCGATCGACCATCTGTCCCATCTGTTCGGGAAGAGATTTTTCATAAAGCGATTATTGAGCACCAGACCAAAAACCGAACCGACATCTGCTTTTACTTTCTGGTTCACTGATTGTGCGCCTGGCTTACAGCTCTGCAACGGATTCGTTTCAATAAATACGATTTTCGGCGACTGATGCCGGAGGACTTTTCGCAGATTGTGCTCTGTCTCGTACAGATGATAGCATGCACCACCCCACACATAGGAAGTCATACCAAACTGCTGCCACAACTGTGCCGGGCATACACTACTCTGGATATTACTGTCTCCCATAAAAACAACATCGATACTGTCCTTTTTTTCGAGCAGTATTGCCGATCCACTCTGATTTTCCAAAGGATTTCTTATATTTTGAGCACAGACCAGCAGCCAGGATACCGTTTTCAGTACTAACGTCAGTATCAGGAAAAACACGATTATATTTCTTATATATTTTAATTTTGAATTTTCAACTTTCTTCATAAAATTGCGGCTTTCAACTACTATTCTCTTTCTCACAAAATACTGCCTGTAAATTTTTTATTCTCTTCGGCATGTAGATGCTAAAACGCAAATGCATCTTTTCTGCATCTTATTTCTGTAGGTCGAGTTAAGTATTTCTTATTCTTTTCGTATGACACAATAGACGCTTGGAAAACCACGTTCATGCACGACCAGCAAACAATAACTATCTATTATATGCTGTACACGCTTCTGATGACCACAGAAAGCCCCGGTATTTGTGCGATTGGGAAAATGTTGTTCTTATAGCGTTTTTACAAAAAGAGTACACAGCCAAAACTATGTACTCTTCTGTAATCATATTCATTTTAAACCGAGCATCCGGCTTTGAACCATTGCTCCCAGACGTTACCTCTACAGTTAACTCAGCCCAGGCACCCTTACGGCACATAAGAGGTTCTGCTTAAGGCTGCTCCATTCCTGACCTGACCTGGTTCACAGATTCCTATTGCGTAAGACCCAAACATCAACGCCACTTATAAAGGGCAGCTCCACAAGAAACGGCCCGGGGCCGGATATCACTCCAACTATAGCGGATTGATGGTACAGGGCACCGCTACTACCCCAGCTGCTCGGAAACATAATTATATCGGTTTTTTTCTGTTCTGTCAATATTTTTAGATACTGATAATTCCCAACTGCTGCAAAATGGAAGAAATAAGGATCATTACAAGAAGGATCGGCGCCACGAATTTGATCATAACCAAGTACAATCCCTTTCTGTGCATCTTTTCGCCATTGCGTGTGATCTCATTTGTAACAACCTTCGGTCCAACGACCCATCCGATCAGCAGACAGGTGCATAATGCCACGATCGGCATAATGATATTATTACTGAAAAAATCAAAGAAACTCAGGAAATCCATGCCAAGGATCTGGATATTAGCCCATACGCCATTTCCAAGGGAAGACGGCACACCCAGTACAATGGAGATCACAATCGTAATCAGTACGGCTTTCTTTCTGGTCATCTTAAACTTATCTACAAAAGAAGATACTACCGCTTCCATAATGGAAATAGAGCTGGTCAGCGCTGCAAAAAATACCAGCACGAAAAACAGGATTCCGATGATCTTTCCTGCAGCCATCTGATCAAAGATCTTCGGCAGCGCGATAAACAGAAGACCCGGGCCACTGGTTCTCGTTCCCGCTTCGCCGCTGAACATAAATACCGCCGGCACTACGATAAAACCTGCCAGCATGGCAACGACCGTATCAAAAATCTCGATCTGATTAACAGATTTTGTAAGATTGGTCTCTCTCCTCGTATATGAACCATAGGTTACCATAATGCCCATGGCCAGACTCATGGAAAAGAAAATCTGTCCTACAGCGCCGCAGATTGTCATAAAGGAAAATTTGGAAAAATCCGGAACCAGATAATATCTGATACCTGCTCCTGCTCCCGGCAATGTACAGATGTAAATACAGATGACCACAGAGATTACCAACAGGATCGGCATCATAAACTTGCTCATCTTCTCAATACCTTTTTCCACGCCCATCAATATGATGATGCTTGTAACTGCCAGAAAGACCGCAAAAAATACCAGCGGCTGTGCAGATGCTCCGATAAAAGACCCAAAATAGCCATCTGCTGCTGCCGCGCCGCCTTCTCCTGTAATAAATATAGCCATATATTTTACGACCCATCCGCCGATGACACAATAGTACGGCAAAATAATAATAGGTACCAAAGACGCCAGCACGCCCAAAAATTTAAATTTCGGATGTATTGCCTGATAAGCCATACTCGGGCTTTTCCGTGTCTTGCGTCCGATGGCAGTCTCTGTTGACATAATGGCAAAGCCAAATGTCAATGCAGCGATAATATAAACCAGAATAAAAATACCACCACCATACTGTGCTACAAGATATGGGAAACGCCAGAGATTTCCAAGACCTACCGCACTTCCTGCCGCAGCAAGAACGAAGCCGATTCCGCCACTGAAACTGCTTCTGTGTTTTTCTTTATTGTTCATTCTCTTTCTCCTCTAAAGGTTTTCTTTTCTTTCTAGCTCTTAATTCTCTGAAAAAACTGCTGAGCATCTGTGAACATTCCTCTTCAAGAACGCCGCGAGTCACATCCACCTGATGGTTAAATGCATCCATCTGCAAAAGATTTAATACAGAACCGCCACAACCAGCCTTCGGATTCATACTTCCGATCACGACCCGACTGATCCGCGACTGTACCAGTGCGCCGGCGCACATCTGACATGGTTCCAGCGTCACATACATGGTACATCCTTCCAGACGCCAGTCACCAAGCTTCTTACTGGCTTTTCTGATTGCAGCAAGTTCCGCGTGAGCCAATGTATTTTTATCTGTATTTCTGCGATTGTATCCTCTGGCAATGATACGATCTTTATACACGATCACGCAGCCGATTGGCACTTCATCCAATGCCCAGGCTTTTTTTGCCTGTTTCATGGCTTCACGCATATATTTTTCATCTTTGTCCATTACATTTCTCCATTGCAGTCTTTCACTGACTAATGCTTCTATCATACCATGAATGCATCAAAAGAGACAACTATATTTTTTCATTTTCTTTCTCATGATGCTTTCGTCAATGACACATTATGACATGCAGCAGATATTTTCTGATTTCCGCTACATCAGAAACCGATACCAGTACCCAAACTCTCCTGTCTTCTGCACGCATTCCTGACATGTACGAAATTCCGAAAAACCAAACAGCGCCGCCATGACCCGTTCCTGATTCTGGTAAATGCCCGGAACGCCGAGAAACCATTGCTGTGTATCTTCCATATATCCAAGCAAAAGCGTCCCATAAGTTAAAAATCCATGTAACAGAAAACTGTTGTTTCCTAACATCTGATACTCCGGTGGCAGATACTTCAAGTCCTTCAGCTGAATCTGCATGCCCCAGACATTTTTATCTCCAGCAAACGGGTATACCTTGGGATAGATGTTCTCTAAGTGCTGCGCTGTGGTCAAAATACTTCCATTGTTCCGTCTGCCCCGCTGCCTGTCTGTCGGCGCATCATCATCCAATAGGGGATAGGTCATACGGCGTGTTGCCGCACAGGACATGCTCTGCATTTCCAGGTCGGATTCGTTCTGCTGTTTTTCTACACGATTGGTTTTCTCATGCATCAAAATATCTTGTTCAGTTGCCTGAATATTGTTTTCTGCAAATCTCTCTCTCTGTTCCTCTGCTTCTGTTATTATATTACCAGTTTTCCGTCTTTCTTCTGAATCAGCCTTTCCATTTGCTGTATAAGCCATCTCCTCTAGCTTTCCTGCCTCTTCCGACGAAATCTCATTACTCGAAGGCTCATATTTCAACTCTCCCCAGTCATACGCCTCATCATCCCACTGGCTTGCGATCAGCCTTCCATCCGGCAGCGGGATCACAAGTCCCCGGATCTCCTCAAATCCATAGATACTTCCTCCCGTCCGCTTACAGTCAAACACAAATCCGGCATCCACCGTCTCTGCTGCCAGCTCCCCCAGAAAAATGCAGGGCAGCTCCTGCTCTCCTTTTACGAAAAAATACACACGGCAGACATCTTCTCTTCTGATTTCTTCATTAATATGCAGCTGCATGCGTCCCTTATTCTGTCTGCACTCCACTTTTGCAAACCCGCAGTTCGCTTCTTTGCTTCCATTTTCATATTGAAAAAGATACATAATAAATCGCTTATAATTGGACATACTTCCTCCAGACACAGTTTTTTCTACCTTATGAAAATCTGTGCAGGTTTATGACAGTTTTTTACATCATAAGAATATTGCTTATTTACAAATACTCTGTTTATAGTATGATATTTTTATAAGTTATTTGAATATTTATAGATTCCACCACAGTTTTTATTATTTTTCAACTTTTCTCTTTTTATGAAAAAATTTTCGATTTTTATTTTGATTTCCTATTGACAAAAATTCTTTTTATGTTATTATATTAATAACAGTTATCATTATTATTTTGAAAGGAGGAACCTATGAAACGGAGCAGACAACGTGAATCTATTATGAACTTTCTCGCTGGCAGAACAGATCATCCTACTGCGGAAGTGATCTACACGAATCTTCGCCAGGAGATGCCGAATCTGAGTCTTGGAACCGTTTACCGTAATCTGTCCCTCCTGTCAGATATTGGAGATATCTTGAAGATTTCCACCGGAAATGGTCCCGATCATTTCGATGGCAATCCGACACCGCACAATCATTTTATCTGTAACAAATGCGGTGCAGTCATTGACCTTGAAATGGACAACATCGAACACATCGATGAGGTCGCTTCAAAAAATTTTGACGGTAATATTCAGGGACATGTAATTTATTTTCATGGCATCTGTCCCGACTGTTTAAAGCAGGAAAAAACCAGTTCCTAATTATGTATAAGGCAGTCATGACGACTGTTTTAGATAACTATAACACCAATTTTAAAAAACTATAATTCAAGCCAAACAAGAAAGGAAACAAAAAAATGAAAACATTTGTATGTACAGTATGTGGTTATGTTTATGAAGGCGAAGCAGCTCCGGAAGTATGTCCAGTATGTAAAGCTCCGGCAGAAAAATTCAAAGTTCAGGAAGGACCGATGACATGGGCTGCTGAACATGAAGTAGGCGTTGCAAAAGGCGTAAGCGAAGACATCCTTGCTGATTTAAGAGCAAACTTCGAAGGCGAATGTTCAGAAGTAGGTATGTATCTGGCAATGGCTCGCGTAGCTCACAGAGAAGGTTATCCGGAAATCGGTTTATACTGGGAAAAAGCTGCTTACGAAGAAGCAGAGCATGCAGCTAAATTTGCAGAACTTCTTGGCGAAGTTATCACAGACAGCACCAAGAAAAACCTTGAGATGCGTGTAGCTGCAGAACACGGCGCAACAGAAGGTAAATTCGACCTTGCAAAACGTGCAAAAGCTGCAAATCTGGATGCAATCCATGACACTGTTCACGAGATGGCAAGAGATGAGGCTCGTCACGGAAAAGCATTTGAAGGTCTGCTTAAGAGATACTTCGGCTAAGTCGAAATCGTTTATTCAAAAGATTATTCAAAAAAAGAAAGAGAGAGAATCACTTTTCGTGATTCTCTCTCTTTCTTAATACAATTTAAAGATCGCCCGTATGATCGTTACGACAATCAGCACCAGTGACAGGCAGAGTCCGATAATCGCACAGACCTTTCCGGCTCTGGCTTTGGAAAGCATCTTTTCTCCACCGTTTATTTTATACTGTTTTGAAAGATACAGCCCCAATATGGATGTGATGATCCCGATCAGCGGAATACATCCAAATACCAAAGACAAAATTCCAAATGCCAATGCTCCCTGCGCCTGCTTTTCAATACGTTCTTCGTTATTCATTTCTGCCTTCTCCTGACTTGTTTCATGTACTCCCACGGTTATTTATCAAAAAACCGCTGATCATACATTTGATGATTCAATTATTATATCGGTTACCGTATGCATTTTCAAGTCTGTGCTGCCGTCATTTGCTTTAACTTTATTCTATCAGCATATCAAATGGTTATCACCTAAAATCTGATCCTGTTGCAAACAGACATATTGATATCTTCAATCCATCCTGTAGCCAATCCCGATCTTATTCGTAATATACCGGTTCTTACCGGGTTCTTCCCCAAGTTTCTTGCGGATGTTCGCCATGTTGACCTGCAGTTTTTTCACACTGCCGGCATCGGACCAGCCCCAGATCCGCTGGATGATCTCGTTATACGTCATGACACGACCTGCGTGCTCAGCCAGAAGAACCACGATGTTGTACTCGGTCTGGGTCAGCGTTACTTCCCTGCCATCCACTGTCACGATGCGTTTCTCGTAATCAATCTCCAGTCCGTTTACCGAAAATTTTGCATTGACCACAGGATTTACACTCATATACTGATGAATGTTGCGCAACATGGCGCGCACTCTCGCCAACAGTTCCTCTGTTCCGAAAGGCTTTGTCACATAGTCATTTGCACCGGCATCCAGCGCCGCTACTTTATCATGTTCTTCCGTCCGGGCAGAAAGCACCAGAATGGGAATCAGGGAATCTTCTCTTGTCACTTTGATAAATTCCATACCATCCATATCCGGAAGCCCCAGATCTAAAATAACCAGATCCGGTCGATGGGAAAGCAGCATCAGACGGCCGTCTTTTCCATTGGCTGCAAGGAGCGCCTGATAACCATTGGCTTCCAGTATCGTTTTTACAAAACTTCGGATATTATGTTCATCTTCCACTACAAGGATCTTAAACTTATTGTTCATCTTCCTCTTCCTCCATCTGTAATGCAAAGCGGAAGGTGCATCCCCCTTCCGGGTTGTTTACTGCCTGTATCTGTCCGCCATGGACTTTTATGATTGTTGCGCATACAGAAAGCCCTATCCCCATACTCCGCCTCCGATTGTCCACCGGGATTCCAAGATTCCGCGGTTCCAGATGTCCGCTGAAGATGCCTGCGAGACGCTCCCTCGGAATGCCGCAGCCATTGTCCGTGACTTCAAAGACTGCCTGGTTCCCATCAGTATGTACTTTCAGAGAAAGCTCGGTCATGCCCTCCGCATGCTGCACCGCATTTTCCAGAAAATTAATGATGACCTGCTCGATCAGCGCCACATCCATTGGAATGCTGATAAATGCCTCCGGAATCTCCACATGCACGGTCTGCTGTGGATACCGACGTCCAAACTGAATCAGCACCGCATCGATCAGCTCCTCCAGCACCACCGGCGTTTTAATAAGGTTGACACCGGAACCATCGATCCGTGTGACCATCAGCAGATTTTCTACGGTACGGATCATCCATTCGGAATCTTCCTTGATACCCTTCGCCAGTTCCATGATCTGCTCCCGGTTCATGCGGTCATAGCCGCTCATGATAGCAGAGCTGGAGCCGTAGATCGTAGTCAGTGGGGTACGCAAGTCGTGAGAGATCGCCCGCAGCAGATTTGCCCGGACTTTGTCTGTCTCACTTTCCACCCGTACCTTTTCCATCTGCTTAACCTTCGTAGTCAGCGTGCTGGTCATGATCGTAAGTGCCAGCATGATCACAGCACTGATCAGATTTTCAGATATGCTGAAGTTAAAACGCAGATAAGGAAACATAAACGAATGGTTGACTATCAGCACACTGATCAGAGAAGAAATCACACCATACCAATAGCCCGGTGTGATCACAGAGATCAGGAAAATATTCAGGATAAACAGCGCCGGAATCAGCGCGTCCGTGCCAAACACATGCTGAACAAACATGCCCAACAAATAGAAAGCCACCATAAGCAGCGCTGTCACGATTAGATAAAATATGGTCTTTTTAATTCCTTTCATACGCATGATATGCTTCTCCTTAAAACAGCCGATACCGCGACAGACACGCCAATATCTCCTGCGCCCGCACTTCTGCTGCCGGTCCGGCATTATAATTTTTCGGAACAACGGACAGGATGCCATCTCGTTTCAGCTTCTCTGCCGCTTCACGGGCAAGCACGGCTGCATCTTTTTTGCCATCTGCCATGCGATCCAGAATATACTGCATCAGATATGCCAGTGCCGCCGTCTGGCTTTCATCCGTGATCTGCTCCAGATAACGCAGGTCAATGTCCGTCTTATCAATAGATACCGTATCCCATCCACGGGTGCGGACTTTATCCACACGCTGTTTTTTTACCGGACGGGTTATCCACGTTTTCCACTGGGTTTTATCCTCAATGACAGTCCCTGCAATGGATTTTGCTTTAGCTGTCACATCCTTTGCCTCGTAGCAATCCATCTGCAACACCGTGTCTGCCACTGCCAGATAATCTCCGGAGCTTCCTGCTACCAGAATCGTAGAGATTCCCATATCTTCATAAAGGCTGCGCACTTTCCGCACAAACGGCGTGATGGGTTCTTTTTCATCGGACACCAGCTGTGCCATGCGGCCGTCCCGGATCATAAAGTTCGTAGCGGATGTGTCTTCATCGATGAGAAGCACCCGGCTGCCTGTCGCCAGCGCTTCCACCGTATTTGCCGCCTGTGAAGTGCTTCCACTGGCATTTTCTGTAGAAAACCGTGTGGTATCAGACTTCGTGGGCAGATTGTTAATGAACATGGAAATGTCCACACTGTGAATGCAGCGTCCTTCCTCTGCCCGAAGCTTAAATGCCGTTTCATCTGTAATGACGTATTCTCTGCCGTCCCCGGCGATATGATTGTATACTCCACGCTCCAAAGCTTTTAACAGTGTGGATTTACCGTGAAATCCGCCTCCGGCAATGACAGTAATGCCCTTTCGGATGCCCATGCCCCGGAGTGCGCCGTGATGCGGAAGCTCCAGTGTGACTGCAAGGCTCTCCGGACTGTAAAAAGCAACTGCGTTCTTCATCGGACGCTGGGAGATGCCGCTTTCCCTTGGTAGCACTGCGCCATCTGCCACAAAAGCTGCCAGTTTCAGCCGTTCCAGTTCCTGTCGGATAAACTGCTGATCCTCTGCCAGCGCTGTGACTGCTTCCAGATCCTGCTGCATCTGCCGGTTCATCTGAAAACTGCGCTGTGCCAGTGCCGGAAGCTGGTCAAAAAGAATCTTTTCCAGTTCTCCGGCTGCAATGCTTCTGCCGTAAGCCGGAAATCCCACCTCAATACGTGCTTCGATGACTTTGCTGTCAATCCGCATAGCTGTCCGTTCCAGAATTTCCTGACCGGTGCGGCAGGCTGTGATCATACCGCTCTTTCCGGAGCCTCTGCGTTCTTTTCCGCCACTGCTCCTCAGATTTTTGTGCAGCCGGCGCAGCAGATAATCCTCCACTGCCGTCTTACAATGTCTGTTTTCAAAATACCGCGCCGGGATATTTCCCCGGTTGTTCCAGCAGATACGGACTCTGGACGGTGTGGCAAAGGGATCGCCCTGCACATGGTCAATGCAGAGACGATAAGCGCCAAAATCATATTCGCCTTCCAACACTTTGTATGCTTTATAACCTTTGTGGTCAATTTGTTTTAATTGTTTTTTTAAGTCGTCTTGTGATCTCATGATCTTCTCCATTTCTCAATAAAGGAGCTTCTTTTATTTCAAACACCTGTCTTCTTATAATAATTAAAAATATCTATAGCGTCAACAACCAACACTATAGATTCTTCTCCCATACAGCAAAGCAACTAACGATATCTAAACGCAAGAAAATTGGGACAGCAATCTGATTGCCGTCCCAGCTTCCTTTGGGGTAACAAATTTTATTTTTTAAAAACGGGCTTGCGTCTGTACACTGATCCAACGATCGGTGGTAAATTTTTCCAGAACCCATTCATCGTTAAATCTGCCGATTCCAGAATTTTTTACACCACCAAACATTACATGCGGTTCATCATTAATACTCTGGTCATTGATATGTACCATACCGGTATCCAGTTTCTGAGCGACCTGAATACCATGATACAGATCTTTGGTAAATACACTTCCGCTTAATCCATATTCTGTATCATTAGAAATGGAAATCGCATCCGCTTCATCTTTTGCACGTATAATACTGATTACAGGTCCAAATACTTCATTACATGCTGTCGCCATATCATTGGTTACATCTGTCAATATCCAGGGAGACATCAGATTTCCATTCGTTTTTCCTTCCAGTGCAATCTTTGCACCTTCCTGTATACTTGTATCTACCAGTTTCTGCACAGAATCTCGCTGACTTGCGCTTATGATCGGACCCACAAACACTTCATCATCCTTCGGATCTCCAATCTTCAGATTTTTTACTTTCTTAATGAAGCTTTCTGTAAACTGATCATAAACCTCATCTTCTACAATAATACGGTTTAACGCCATACATACCTGTCCCTGATTGAAAAATGATCCAAACACAGCTGCTGCCGCCGCATCTTCTATATTTGCATCTTTCAAAACAAGCATTGCATTGTTTCCACCTAATTCCAGAGATACCTCCTTTAACATCCTTCCAGCAACTTCTCCGATATGCCGCCCCACTGATGTAGAGCCGGTAAAAGATACCAGACGTGGAATGGGATGCTGTACGATCTCATCTCCGATCTGAGAACCGGCGCCTGTCAATATATTTAAAAGACCATCTGGCATTCCTGTATTTTCAAAAATTTTTGCCACAAGTGAAGCGGTAGCCGGTGTATCCGATGCCGGCTTTAATACAACAGCATTACCCGCTGCCAACGCTGGTACAACAGAACGCATTGCAAGAACCAGCGGTACATTCCATGGCGCGATTACACAGATAACTCCCTTTGGTACGCGAAATACATAATTTTCTTTTCCCGGAATATTTGACGGTGCAATTTTACCGGTCATCATTTCCGGAAATTTCATACAAGTTTTAAGAAAGGCAATACAGGTGTCATATTCAAATTCTCTTTTGGGCTTAATAAATCCACCTTCTTCACATAAAACAGTATGTATCTCATCTTCCATAGCAATCATGTTATTGATAGCTTTTTCAAACACAGCCTGTTTCTGTGCCGGCAAAAAAGTTTCCCACATCTTCTGCGCTTTTTCAGCTGCCCGATAAGCCGCATCTACATCCTCTGGTCCGGCGCTTCGATACGTATACAACAGCTCATTCGTCAAGGGATTTCGATCCTCCAAAATTACCGTTCCACTGCCTTCTACCCATTTGCCATCAATATACTGTTTATCATATACGTTCATACGCTGTTTCCTCCTCTCATATCATCAAATTGACAAAATTTTTCCCTTATTATAAAATTTATATCAGATAAATCATGTGTTTATTGTGGGGGGATTATTATGGATACACATCAATTAGAAGTTTTTATTACAGCTGCACAATACCTGAATTTCACGCAGGCTGCCAAACGTCTGAACATGGTTCCATCCGCTGTCAGTCATAATATTGCTATGCTCGAGTCAGAACTTTCTACGAAACTGTTTCTACGAAATAAAAATAAAATTTCTTTAACCGTAGAAGGTAAACTTTTTCTTGCCGATGCCTATAAGATAACTAATATTACGAACAATGCCATCTCTCGAATTCAATTTCGTCAGTCTACCGAAATCGGTGAATTACAGATTGGTTTTGTTTTTCCATCATTTATCGAACGTTTTCTTCCTCAAATGACAAGTTTCTATAAAAAACATCCTTCCATCGATACTTTTTATATGCAATATGATTCTGTAAAACTTTCCCGTATGTTAGAAAAAAATATTATTGATATCGCATTTGGCCGAAAAGAAATGTTCGCATCCACTCAGATTCGATGGAAAAGTTTATATCGCGATCCATTTAAAGTTATCATGCACCACGACAACCCTTTATCTCTGTACAGTGTACTGACACCTAAAATGCTTTGTAATCAGCAAATTTTTGTTATGAACCGTGAATCAAATCCCGGCATGTTTGACATGATCAATCATTTATTTTTATCTAACGGTATTGTTCCCCATTTAAATGATCATTCCAATCATCATGCTACTACTTTGCTTCATGCCGCTATGAATGCCGGAATCGTAGTCATTCCATTCCAGAACTTCTGTCATATGAAGCTTGATGATAATCTGATTTACAGAGACCTGAATGATCCAATGGCTTTTCATGAGATAGGCATCGCATGGAATATTACAAACGAAAATCTATACACCGATCTCTTTCTTTCTGAATTTGATATTTATGATATCCATACTCCTGAACCACTCTAACTTTTTATTTATGATTTTTCCAGAATAGAAAGGGCAGTCAGTAGTCTTATTCTCTTTTCTGAACTGTCCTTTCCTTCTTACAGTTTAAAACTATTCCATACACAAAACTGCTTTCAGAACCTTTCCTTTTTTCGTATCCTCAAATGCCTGATTAATCTCCTCAAAAGGATAATATTGTATCAGCCGGTCAAACGGGAACATTCCCTTTCGATAATAATCAAGAAGCTGCGGAATGAATATCTTGGGAATAGAACAGCCTTCTACTAATCCTACCAATGTCTTTCCAACACCCATCAGATCCTCTTCCACATGAATAGTCAGTTCCTGCGTTGCTCCCAATACCACACATATCCCCAGTGATCTGGTACACTGAAGGCTCTGGCGAACACATGCACCGATTCCCGTACAGTCAATTGCATAGTGTGTGCCCAGACCTCCCGTCAGACGTCTTACATATTCCTGTACATTTTCAGTCACTTTTGAATTAATACTATGGGTTGCTCCAAGTTCTTTCGCCAGCTCTAGTCTGGATTCCACCACATCACAGGCAATGATCGTTGTACATCCGGCAATCTTTGCTGCCATAACTGCACTCAATCCTACCGGACCGCAGCCGGTAATAATAATCGAGCTGTCTGGTCCAGGTTTCAGATAGTTCAGTACTGCCCCCGCTCCAGTCTGAATACCACACCCCATTGGTGCCACCATTCTCAGATCTATATCATCCTCTACCGGAATCAGGTTATTTACATGGACTACAGCATGTGTCGCAAATGCCCCCTGACCAAAGAAGGAAGATACGAACGTTTCATCTTTTATCAGGCGTTTTGTATTATCAAACTGTACACCTGAGAAATTCAAGCGGCGGTTTTCTTTACATCCATAAGGTCTTCCTGTACGGCATGCCTCACAGCAGCCACAGGATCCATATGAAAAACCTACACGATCACCTTTTTTGTATTCCGTCACACCTGATCCTACTTCAAGAATCGTTCCGCATCCTTCATGTCCAAATACTGCTGGCAAAGGTACCGGTATAATCTGTTGTCTTGCCACATCATCCGTATGACATACACCACACGCTGCAACTTTTACTAAAACTTCTCCCTGTTTTGGGGGCTGCAGCTCTAGATCACAAATCTGAAATGGTGCCCCTTTTTCTTCTATTAAAGCTGCTTTTATCTTCAAAATTTATCAACTCCTATTTCTACCTGTCCCGTAAATCCTGAAAGGAATCAGATTTCCTGACAATGTTTTATCTTACATCCATATACACAGGCTTCACGGAACAGGTTATACATACTTACAGATCAGTCATCAATTTCTCCACGCTCTACACGTTTTTTGTATGCAAGAATAGAGAGAATTAATAAAACAACCATAACACCTATCATATATAACGCTACAAATGTATTAACCGCACCCATTATTATCCTCCTTCTTCTTATTTCATTTATTGTTCATCTTTGTTTTATCATGACTTACTTTTAATCTTCATCATCAAATTTCCCACCGGTCAGTTTAAAGATCAGATGGATCAGTCCATTAAGAACAGCTGAGATACTTAACGCTCCGATAATTAAAACTCCTACCCAATTCATACAAGTCCTCCTATTCTTTAACCTTACCCATAGCTACCTCTGCAATTTTCTGTTCTTTAATCTGGCGAAGTAATCCTTTTTCTCCCGGAATGATCAGATTCAATATGATTCCAAGTCCAACTGTTGTAAAGGCTACCGGCCAGAACGGTAATGTAAATAATCCTGCCCAATCCGGACAAGCAAATGTCCACCAGAAGTTTACCGCTGTCGTTATAATAAGATTTGTCCATGCTACTTTTCGGTTGATCTTCCATACCATACCAATCAGATAGTTTACAAAGATCGGCATACTCAGTGCGAAGCACCAGAAGAACAGAGTGATGAGCATTGTTACTTTCATAGCCGGTAAGATTGCCGCCAATGTAACGACTACAATAATGATACGGCTCATAGCAACATAGCCTTTATCCCCAGGTTTTTTATTTACCAGAGGTCCGATCACATCATCAGAAACAACGTGTGAAATTGCCAATATCATTCCACTTCCTGTTGATAACAACGCACACATTAATGCTACCATCAACACTCCGATCAAAACCTGAGGCATCATATAAAGTGCCAGTTCCGGAACGGATAAGATCGGTGCTTTCGCCGCAATTGCTGCGATAGAAGTCCCTGTCACACCAAGGATAACCCACGGAAGCGCTGCTGCTGTATTTAACATACCACCCAGGAATGCGCCCTGTCGGATTGCTTTATTACTTTTTGCTGCCAGCATCGGCTGATACATCGCATGCTCACTGGCAACAGATAAAACATGTAGAATTACTACCGGAAGCGCAACATTCATAATAACCTGCGGCGTCAGATTAAACAGATTTGTATGTTCCGCCATTCCCTGTGCTGCGTATGCAGCTGTAACGCCAGCGTAACCGCCATCCAATTTCATTCCCACAAAGATAACCGCAACATAACTTCCACCAATCAGCATAATGGCATTGATAATATTCATCATAGATGCCTGTAACATTCCACCAAATAATATGTATACAAGCATAAGTACACCTGCAATAAGAATACACCATGGCGCATATGGAATACGTCCGCCACATAATGCATAAATTGCTGTGGATGTACCTAACAACTCAGACATGGTAATTCCAAGCCATGCTGCGGGTGCAACAGACGAGTTAAATATTTTAATCTTAGAGCCAAATATTTTTCCAAGCGCCTGTGGGAACGTAGCCACATGTAATTTTTTAAACATCGGTCCAAACCAAAGCAGAAATACAGGGACAAACACACCACCCGCCAGAATTCCCCACCAGGCTACAGCGGCACCCATGCCTGCCTGAGATTCATACAAGGATGTGGTATGTCCTCCTCCAAGAGGAGCCAATACAAAACTACACATTACCGCAAACCATCCCAGTCTTCCGGATGCTGTAAAGAATTCTTTATCTCCGGATTTACCTCCTACATCTGCATCTTTTGCCTTTTGTCGTTTTGAACGAACTGCAAATAAAATACTAAAAAACCCAAAATACACAATAGCAATCAAAATCGGTATCATACTACACTCCTCCTTAATTCATCTTTCCCTAATATGTGTCAATCATTCTACTGTGCAATTTCCCCGAAAAGTTTTTCCGTCCTCCTCTCTCTTTTATTTTCTTCTCCTCGTTCCAATCCTGAAAATAGTTCTCTGGTGTTTTGATAGTTGAATTGTATCATCCTTTATGCATCAAGAACAGCGAACGATATTGAAGATACCTTCAATATCTTTCATAGCATAAAAATACTTTTTCATGACTATTTGCTCTACCCGCAAACTGATAGAATGAAATTTCGTTTGAAACATCTATTTTCTCTGTGTCTTGTAATAAACAAAAAGAACAGACAGGCATGTATCGTTTCAGAAGCATGTCTGTCTGTTCTTGCATACAAAAACGGGTTATCCGTTTTTACATATATTAATTCTTATATTTTATCTTGCATTTGCCGGCTCGATATTGACACTCTTGCCTTTAATCTTCGCCTGTTTCATTGCTTTTAAAACTTTCTCGCCGTACTCTTTCGGAACTTCTACGAAAGTGTAGCTGTCGAACATGTCGATGGTTCCTACCAGATCGCCCGGCATTCCGGATTCTCCGGCGATGGCGCCAAGGATGTTGCCTGGTTTTGCATGGTCTTTTTTACCGATATTGATAAAGAGACGTACCATGCCTTCTTCTGCGCCGGTATTGTCAAAGTCATAATTTTCCTGTTTGCCGCCCTCTTTTTCCAGTGTACCAAGCGCTTCGGTCAGGAATGCCGCTGCAATATCCATAGCAGTATAATCGGACTGATTTACCTGACGTTCAATCATATTTACAGCTTTGGACAGATCTTCTTCCTCAATGATCTGGGCGATATGATCCATGATCTTCTCTGTCTTTGCCTGCGTCACATCTTTATCAGACGGAATTGGCTGTGCCAGAATCTTCGTCTTGCAGTAACGCTGAATCTCTTTCAGCTTATATACTTCTTTTCCTTTTACGAAGGAGAATGCGCGACCGGTTCTGCCTGCACGGCCGGTTCTGCCGATACGGTGTACATAATATTCGTCATCCTGCGGAAGATCGTAGTTAAATACTGCCTCCACATCGTCTACATCGATGCCGCGGGCAGCTACGTCAGTAGCGATCAGGATGTCTGTCTTGCCGTTTCGGAATCCTTTCATGACACGGTCACGCTGCGCCTGTTTCATATCGCCGTGCAGACCTTCAGCAAAATATCCACGGTCTTTCAGTTCGCTGGCAAGCTCGTCTACCATACGTTTTGTATTACAGAATACAAGGGAAAGCTTTGGATCGTAATAATCCAGCAGACGGGTCAGGATCTCCAGTTTGTCTTTCCGTTTTACATCATAGTAATACTGCTCGATGTTCGGCACGGTCAGTTCTTTTTTCGTTACTTTTATGGTTATGGCATCTTTCTGATATTTCTTGGTTATATCCAGAATGGCTCTCGGCATAGTTGCGGAGAAAAGCACTACCTGACGTTCCTGCGGAAGATATTCCAGTACAGTCTCAATGTCTTCACGGAATCCCATGTTCAGCATCTCATCTGCCTCATCCAGTACGATGGTATGTACAAAATCGCAGCGGATTGTTTTTCTTCTCAGATGATCCATGACACGACCCGGTGTACCGATAATGATCTGGATGCCACCTTTTAAGGAGCGAATCTGTTTGTTGATATCCTGTCCTCCGTAGATCGGAAGCACTTTGATGCCATGCATGTATTTTGACAGGTTGCGGATCTCATTTGCCACCTGAATGGCCAGCTCTCTGGTCGGGCAAAGCACGATTGCCTGTGTCTTTTTTAAATGGGGATCGATCTTCTGAAGCAGTGGGATACCGAAAGATGCTGTCTTTCCGGTACCGGTCTGCGCCTGTCCGATCACATCCTGTCCGGTCATGACTACCGGAATAGATTTTGCCTGGATCGGAGTCGCCTCTTCAAATCCCATCTCTGTTACTGCCCGGAGGATCTCCGGATAAAGTCCTAAATCTTCAAATCTTACTGTTTCCATAATTCTCTCTTTCTTTTTGCTTTACTACAGTTTTCTCTGACATGCGTTTTATTTACCTTTTTATTCTCTTTGCAGATAAAAGAATTTATTTACAGGCTAACTATATGTATTCACTGCTGTCAAACGAAATCTTCCTAACTGGAAGCCGACTCTGCATACAGATCTGTTTCCGATAACTCTATATCTGATAACCTGTCCTTCCATTCTTCGTCTTCCAACAGACGTTCCTTTTCTTCTCTGGACAGTTTTTTGATAAATGCTTCCCGGCGCATGGCTTCTGACTTTGTATCATACACTTCCAGATGTACTAAAGTCAATGGTCCACGACCACGGGTGTATTTTGCGCCCTTGCCTTCCCGGTGCATTTTCAGACGGTTTTTAATATCATTTGTCCAGCCGGTATAGAGGCTTCCGTCTCCACACCGTAATATATATGTATAATTATATGCGTGTTCAAGATCTGTCATAATTCATTACCACTTATGTATCGCCAGCTGTCGGGAAACATGCTGCTTCCCGACAGCAGTTTTATAAAAAGCAATCGACCAGACCGGTACGTTATCAACCGGGGCATGCCCGCCCGGAAAAGATCTCTCTTCTCCGCAAATGTGACTCCATGGTAAAAGTTTCCGATTGCGGATTGTCGGTCGTTACATTCATAATATATGAAAATTTTTCCGATTGGTTACTGCAAGAAATCCATCGGATTGACCGGCGTACCATCTTTTGTCATGGCAAGATACAGGTTTGTCCCTTCCACGCAGTAATATTTAGTCGGTTCTGACACATATCCGATAACTTCGCCACGGGATACTACATCGCCTACGTTCAGCTCTACTTCTTTCAGCTGTCCATAAGTGATGGCATAACCGTTTCCAAGATCTGCGGTAACCGTCAGCCCGGTATCTGCATTTGTGGAAATATCCGTGATCTTCTCATCCGCAGCGGCAGTCACTTTCATGTTGACGCTGGCTGCAATGATCATGGCCGGATTGTATTTGTACTGATCCAGTGTCGCAAAATATACTGTCTTGTCCATACTGTAAGGCAACAGTACATCACCGCGAACGGGCCAGTCCGCCTCAGATGTATCTGTAAAGTTCAATGCTGCCGTCTGTTTACCGGAAGTTTCCACCACATCTCCAGACGAAGTAGCGTCCACTCCTGCATTCTGCCCGCGGGCTGTCTCTTCCACATTTCCCTGAATGGATTGACCGGAAGCAGCCTTGGAAGATGTCGATGGATCCGCTGTCTGCTGTGTCATAGCTTCCGCCGCGCCATCCTGCCCGTTTTCTGTGCCATAATCTTCCAGTTCCGCATCTGATGCAACATTGCCTGTCTGTTCCTCATCGCCCACAGACGCCTGCTGTTCCTGCTGTGTATCTGCTCCGTTTTTGCTGTTTCTATAGTAATAGGAGCCTGCCATTCCCACGATGGCTACCAGCGCCACAATGCCTGCAATGACGCAGGATCTCTGCGTGACATTTTTCAAGATATGCCGATTTTTCATATTTTCCACCATCCGTTTCCTTATGATGTACTATCGAAATCTTCCCTCCAAAGATTCCAGGAGTACATGATTCAATCTGATACGAATAGCTTTTCCGAAAAACCGGCTGCTTATTCAAGACCGGTCATTTATTACGGCTTCTTTTTTATAAAACAACATTCGCCGTTCGCTAATCATACGAATATGTTGGCTCTCTTGCGCTCATTATGTCATAAAACTTCATATATCAGACATTTTACCAATTAAAAATCTTTATTTTCAATGATTTCATTTTGAGATCTTTACGTCTTGATAATAATATTTCAAGATTTCCCGATAGTTTTTTCCTTCTTTTGCAAGTTCGTTGGCGCCATACTGGCTGAGTCCCAGTCCATGACCTTCGCCCTTGCAGGTTATCCTGATTTTTCCATCTGACTGTGAGAAATAAAAGCAGGAGGAAGATAATCCAAGCGCATCCCGGACTGCTTCCCCGTTCAGCACCACCGAACCGCAGCGCACCCGTGTCACATATCCGGCGCTGTCCCGTGCTTCGATTGTCAGACTGTCAGGAAGCCCCTCTGCATCCACAGTGGCGGCATCTCCCAGCAGCCCTTGCAGCTTCTGCGCCATCTCCTGCTTTTCCATATAGATAATATTCAGATATTCCATAGAAGAAATGTCCTGTCGGCTCTCCACACTCTGAAGGTAATCTTTGCCTTCCTGTCCGCTTACCTCTGCCGCATTCCGCGTATTCCCACTGCTTACCGCATGATAAGCCGCATCAATGGCTTCGCCTTTCCAGGTCAGGATCTCTCCTGCTGTCTCTTCTACGCAAAATGTGATTGTTTCCAGATTTTCTTCCTGATTCTCCTGATTTTCTTCTATGACAAGGTCCGGATCACGGGACAGATTCGTTCTGGCAATGACCGCCTGGGCTTTCAGCGCCTCGGTCTCATAATGCCCGGACATCTCTGCCGCCACCATCTGAATGACCTTCTGCTCTATTCCCGCATCTTCTCTGCCGCCGGAAAACTTTCCCGGCATTCCATGAAAATATATGGTCATCAGATACGGGACCAAAACGATCAAGATCAGGATTGCTCCATAAAATTTTAATTTTTCTCTCATACTGTACTGTATGAGGAAATTTAAGATTCATGCATGGATTTTTTCATATACAAAATCCCTACATATTGTTGTATACCGTTGTAATGACCATTCTGCCAGTTTTCCGATACACAAGCAGTCGTTTTTCACACTACTTCCCATACCGTAGCCTTCGGCTGGCGGCATAAATAGCTATGAAAATATATTTTCCATACTAATGTTTATCGTCGATCCGCTTACCCACCAACTCACTCAAGGATGCAAACTCTTCCAGCGTCAACGCTTCCCCACGGATAGTCAGCGGTTTTCCAAGCTCTGTGATAACTGCTTCGATCTCCTCTTTCTCCAGCGGTATGTCCGGCGCATTTTTCAGTCCGTTGGCAAGTGTCTTACGACGCTGGTTGAAGGATGCCCGGATGAGACGGAACATCAGCTTTTCATCGGATACGTTTACCACCGGCTGCGCATGACGTTTCAGACGGATGACCGCAGAACCTACCTTTGGTCTGGGCATAAAACAGTTTGGCGGTACATTTGCCACGATCTGCGGATCTGCATAATACTGCACCGCAAGAGACAACGCGCCATAATCTTTGGAGCCTGGTCCGGTCTTCATGCGGTCTGCCACTTCTTTCTGCACCATGATCGTGATGCTGTCGATGGGCACATGACTCTCAAACAGTCCCATAATGATCGGCGTCGTAATGTAATATGGCAGATTTGCCACTACTTTAATCGGTCTGCCGCCATTTTTTTCCTGCGCAAGACGATTGATATCTACCTTTAAAATATCTTCGTTGATGACCGTCACGTTGTCATAGGGGCTTAATGTATCTTTCAGGATTGGGATCAGCGCTTTGTCAATCTCTACCGCAGCCACTTCTCTGGCGGATTCGCACAGATACTGCGTCATGGTACCGATACCCGGTCCAATCTCCAGTACAAAATCGTCCTTTGTGACACCAGCTTCCCGGATGATCTTCTCCAGCACACCGGTATCGATCAGAAAATTCTGTCCGTATTTTTTCTGAAATACAAAATGATATTTATCCAAAACGGCTTTTGTAGCCTGCACAGTTCCAAGTGTTGCCATGAATCTGTCCTCTTTCTTTATCTTACCTTTGTAAAAAGGCGCAGTGCATTTTCATAAGTAACAGTTTTTACTTCTTCCGGCGTAACGCCTTTTAACCCGGCGATGGCATCTGCAACATAGGTCAGATACAGGGAGCTGTTGCGTTTTCCCCGGTTCGGCTCCGGTGCCATATACGGGCAGTCTGTCTCCAGCAAAATCCGTTCCAGCGGGATCGCCTCTACCGTTTCTTTCAGCTTCCGGGCATTTTTAAATGTGACCACGCCGCCTACGCCAATATAATATCCCATATCGACGTATTCCAGCGCCTGTTCCTTAGAATAAGAATAACAGTGGATCACGCCAGGAATCCCATCCGCTGCCGCTTCTTTCATGATCTCCATGGTATCTGCCGCCGCTTCTCTGGAATGAATGCTGACCGGGAGTGCTGATTCTTTTGCCAGCTGCAGCTGATAGCGAAACCATTCCCGCTGTCTTGCCTGCACCTCCGGCTCTTTGTCCCAGTAATAATCCAGCCCGATCTCACCCACGGCAACGACTTTCGGATCACTCAGATGCTGACGGATCCATTCACAGCTCTCTTCGGTAAGATCTGCGATGTCGCTTGGATGTACGCCCAGGGCAGCATAGATAAAATCGTGTTCCTGAGCCAGCGCAAGGCTGTTTTTACATCCCTCAAAGGATGCGCCTACGTTGATGATCCTGCCGATACCGTTCCCATTCATGCCGGACAGAAGTTCCCCTCTGTCCGGTGCAAAACGGTCATCGTCATAATGTGCATGTGTATCAAAGATCATCATTAGCAGATCTCCGCACCTGCCGGCATCTCTTTTTCCGGTGTCATCAGCGCCAGATTTCCGTTTTCATCTTCTGCACACAGAATCATACCTTCTGAGAGCACGCCTGCCAGTTTTGCAGGTTTCAGGTTTACAAGTACCATGACTTTTTTGCCAACCATCTCTTCTGCGCTGTAATATTTTTTGATTCCGGATACGATCTGTTTTACCTGAGAACCGATCTTAACCTGGGAGCAAAGCAGTTTTTTGGATTTTTTCACTTCCTCACAGGCAATGATCTCGCCTACCTGGAACTGCATTTTCATGAAATCATCATATTCAATCTCAGTCTTTGGCTCAATGTCGATGACAGTCTCATCTTCTGCTTTTTCCTCTGCAGCCGGCTCTTCTTTCTTCGGATGATGAGCCTCTACTTTTTCCAGAACCTCTTTGATGTCCTGTCTTGCGAAAAGGATTTCCGGTGTCTCTGTTACTTTTGTGCCGTTCTCTGTCAGACCGAATGTTGCCAGATCGTCAAATTCACGGTCTTTTGTATTTAACTGGGCAAAGATCTTCTCGGAAGTCTCCGGCATAAAGCTCTTTAACAGAGATGCGCCGATGGAAATGCTCTCTACAAGGTTGTACAGAACGGTAGCCAGACGCTCCTGTTTTGTCTCGTCTTTTGCCAGCGCCCATGGCATAGTCTCGTCAATGTATTTGTTACAGCGTTTGAACAGGGTAAATACCTCGCTGATGGCATCTGCCACACGAAGTCCGGACATCTTCTCTGCCACTTTGTCTCTGGTTGCGGTAACGACTGCTTTCAGGTCAGCATCTACCGGCTCTGTCACGCCTTTGTCTTCCAGCACGCCGCCAAAATATTTGTTGCTCATAGAGATGGTACGGTTTACCAGATTGCCCAGTGTGTTGGCAAGATCGGAGTTCATACGCTCCACCATCAGCTCCCAGGAGATCACACCGTCATTATCAAACGGCATCTCATGGAGCAGGAAATAACGAACGGCATCCACGCCGAAAAATTCTACCAGCTCATCGGCATAGAGCACGTTTCCTTTGGATTTACTCATCTTGCCATCGCCCTGAAGCAGCCACGGATGACCAAATACCTGTTTTGGTAATGGAAGATCCAGCGCCATCAGAAAGATCGGCCAGTAAATAGTATGGAAACGGATGATGTCTTTTCCGATCAGATGCAGGTCTGCCGGCCAGTTTTTGTTGAACAGCTCGGAAGAATTGCCATCTGCATCATAACCGATCTTGGTAATATAGTTGGTCAGAGCGTCCAGCCATACATAAACAACATGCTTCGGATCAAAGTCTACCGGGATTCCCCAGCTGAAGGATGTTCTGGATACGCACAGATCCTGCAGACCCGGAAGCAGGAAGTTGTTCATCATCTCATTTTTTCTGGATACCGGCTGGATAAATTCCGGATGGGTGTTGATATGCTCGATCAGACGGTCTGCATATTTGCTCATTTTGAAGAAATATGCCTCTTCTTTTGCCGGCTGCACTTCACGGCCGCAATCCGGACATTTGCCGTCTACCAGCTGTGACTCTGTAAAAAAGGACTCACATGGGGTACAGTACATGCCTTCGTAATAGCCTTTGTAGATATCGCCCTGATCATACAGTTTTTTGAAAATCTTCTGTACCTGTTTCTCATGATCGGCATCTGTGGTACGGATGAAATTATCATAGGAAGTGTTCATCAGATCCCAGATCTTTTTGATCTCTCCTGCCACTTCATCAACATACTCTTTCGGAGTTACGCCTTTCTCCTCTGCTTTCAGCTCGATTTTCTGACCATGCTCATCAGAACCGGTCTGGAAATAAACGTCATATCCTTCCTGGCGTTTGTAACGCGCGATAGCATCTGCCAGCACGATCTCATAGGTATTTCCGATATGCGGTTTGCCGGAAGTATAGGCAATCGCAGTTGTCATATAAAATTTTCCTTTATTGCATTTCTGACACATAATCTGATCTCCTCTCTCATTCTATGAATCATTATTATTTTCTATTGTTCCTGTAATGCTTCCTAATCGGGATGATTCCTTCGCTGATGTACAGATATGCATTTCTCTTGGAATTTTCTAAATAAAGATTTCCGGGAATACATATCCATAAAAAAAACCCGTCCCCTTAAAAGGACGAGAGTTATACTTCGCGTTACCACCTTTTTTCATCCCCGGCTCACACCGAAGGATCTCTGTAACATTCCTGATGACCTGTTTCGTACCTTCATCTTCAACACATGTTTTTGCCGGGTCATACGACCTTTACGCATTCCACCATGCAATCTGCATTTCTTTCTGTCATCTTAAATGTCTGCGCTGTAACAGGCGCACCTGTCGAAATCTGACTGCAAACCATCTGCCTTACAGCTCGACCCCGCCACTCCAAAGCCATCTTCCATACATCTTTTGCCGTTTCCTTTCAGCCTTGGGAAACTCTCTGCTGACCTCCAATGCATGTACTCTCTTTTTCTCTGCGTTTATCTTAAAAAATCCTAACACAGCCATTTTTAAAAGTCAAGATGCTATAAGGCGCCGATCATTGACGGATACTGTTATTTCTTATAATATAGGTAATAACTAATAATAGAAAGGCGATACCAATGAGTAAAAAACAACCGCGCAACACAAAAGGAAAGATCATCTCCGCCGCATGGAAACTGTTCTATGAGCAGGGATATGATGATACGACGATCGATGAGATCATCGCCGAATCCGGTACTTCCAAAGGCTCTTTCTATCATTATTTTGAGGGGAAAGATGCGCTCCTTGGCTCTCTTTCTTATCTGTTCGATGAAAAATATATGGAACTGGAGACCCATCTTTCAGAGTACGAAACCAATTATCAGCGTCTGATCTATCTGAATCAGGAGCTCTTTTCCATGATCGAGAACAGCATTTCCCTTGATCTGCTGGCGCGCCTGCTGTCCACTCAACTCATTACCAAAGGGGAAAAACATCTGTTAGATCGCAACCGTTACTACTACAAGCTGCTGCGCCGTATTATATTAGAAGGACAGGAGCAGGGAGAGTTCCGCACAGATCTGTCCGTCAACGAACTGGTCAAGCTCTATGCCATCGCAGAGCGGGCGCTGCTGTATGACTGGTGCATCTGTAACGGCGAATATTCTCTGAAAAGTTATGGTTCTACCGCTATGCCGATCTATCTGGCGCAGATCTGCATGCAACCGTCTTAAATACTGTCGTTTCTCTGTAATGTTTAACTTATAGCGTTTTCCGACAGCCAGAATATATGCAGAAAGGTATGATGTTTTGCATATATTCTGGTTGTTTTTATTTTATTTCATATTTTAGTCTAGTTTAATATATTCAGTATTTTCAAGTATTTATTATCATTTTTAACACATATTTCTATACTATAGTCTATACTTTATTCTGTATTGCAGTCTGTTTTTTTTCATGTTATACTGGCAAAAGTTTAACATAAAGGAGATTGAATTATGACAGGACGTACACTTGGAATGCTGATCGTCATGATCATCTATCTGTGTCTGATGATCGTGATCGGTGTGATCTATTCCAAAAAGAATAATGATGTGTCCGATTTCTACCTCGGCGGTCGAAAACTCGGACCTTTTGTAACCGCCATGAGTGCGGAAGCTTCCGACATGAGCAGCTGGCTCTTAATGGGACTTCCGGGACTGGCTTATCTCTCCGGATGCGCAGAGCCGGGCTGGACTGCTATCGGACTTGCCATCGGTACTTATCTGAACTGGCTGATCGTGGCAAAACGACTGCGGAAATATTCCCACAAAGCAAACAACTCCATTACGATCCCATCCTTTTTCGCCAACCGTTACAGAGACAAGAGCAATTCTCTGCTGGCGATCTCAGCAATCATGATCGTAATCTTTTTCGTACCGTATACCGCATCCGGTTTTGCTGCCTGTGGAAAACTGTTTGCCACACTGTTCGGCGTACCGTATCTGCCGGCAATGATCGTCAGCGCCATTGTTATCGTAGCCTATACTTCACTGGGTGGATTCCTGGCGGCAAGTATGACTGACCTGATTCAGAGTATCATCATGACCGCTGCACTGGTCGTTGTATTACTTTATGGCACACATATGGCTGGCGGCGTAGATGCAGTTATCAGCAATGCACAGTCACTGACCAGCTATCTGGATCTGCTTGCATCCCATAATCCTGCCACCGGCGGATCTGTACCGTACAGCGGATTAACCATCGCTTCTACCCTTGCATGGGGACTGGGATACTTCGGTATGCCTCACGTTCTGCTGCGTTTCATGGGTATCGAGGATGAAAACAAATTAAAACTTTCCAGACGTATCGCTTCTGTATGGGTTGTGATCGCTATGTTCATCGCTATCGCTATCGGTATCATCGGAAATGCTATGACAAAAGCAGGCGTTCTGGATGCACTGGTAACTTCTTCTGAATCTGAGACACTGATCGTACGCATCGCGATGCTCATCAGCAAGCACGGATTTGTTGCCATTCTGGTAGCCGGCCTGATTCTTGCAGGTATCCTTGCAAGTACCATGTCCACTTCCGATTCCCAGCTGCTGGCTGCATCTTCCAGTATTTCAGAAAACCTGTTGGGCGACTGCCTCGGCTTAAAGCTTTCCCAGAAAGGCTCCATGGTTATGGCTCGTGTAACCGTTATCATCATTGCAGCCATCGGCGTATTTCTGGCAAGAAATCCGGACAGCTCCGTATTCCGTATTGTATCCTTTGCCTGGGCAGGATTTGGTGCGACTTTCGGTGCCGTTATGCTCTTCTCCCTTTTCTGGAAACGTGCAAACAGAAACGGCGCTCTCGCAGGTATGATCGTTGGTGGTGCTATGGTATTTATCTGGAAATACCTCATTGCTCCGATCGGCGGCATCTTAGGCATCTATGAGCTGCTTCCGGCATTCATCTGCTCTGCCATTGCCATCGTTGTAGTCAGCCTGCTGACCGCTCCGCCATCACAGGAGATCGTTGACGAGTTTGAGAGTCTGGCGGAATAAGCAACATTATTATTGTTGACAAATATTTTTTCTGCCTTTATAATTGAGAACATCTTAATATTTGATATACAGCAATGACTGAAACAAGTAAGTCTGAGTGAAACATACAGAAAGCTGCCGGTTGATGAGAGGCGCATGGGAAACTCTTACTGAATACCTTCAGGAGCTTCGCACCGAACATCTTTTTCAGACAGATCAGTAGGATGCGACGGCATGCGGCCGTTATCCCGCAGAGGTATGAACCGTACTGGAGAAAATACCCGCTAAGGTCTTCCATGTGAATGGCAGACGAATTAAGGTGGTAACACGATGCTGATGCACTCGTCCTTTTTAGGACGGGTGCTTTTTTATATCATTCAACAAATTTCTAAATTATCAGGAGGATTATTATGACAGTTTATGACGAACTCGTAGCCAGAGGTCTCATCGCCCAGGTTACAGACGAAGAAGAGATTAAAGAATTGATCAACAACGGAAAGGCTACTTTCTATATCGGATTTGACCCGACCGCAGACAGCCTTCATGTAGGACATTTCATGGCTCTGTGCCTGATGAAACGTCTGCAGATGGCAGGCAACAAACCGATCGCGCTGATCGGCGGCGGTACTGCTATGATTGGCGATCCGTCCGGACGTACTGACATGCGTCAGATGATGACAAAAGAAACCATCAACCACAACTGCGAATGCTTCAAGAAACAGATGTCACGTTTCATCGATTTCTCTGATGGCAAAGCGCTCATGGTAAACAATGCAGACTGGCTGCTTGGTCTAAACTATGTAGAAGTTCTCCGTGATATCGGACCTCACTTCTCCGTAAACCGTATGCTGACCGCAGAATGCTACAAACAGCGTATGGAACGTGGATTAAGCTTCCTTGAGTTCAACTACATGATCATGCAGAGTTACGATTTCTATGAATTATTCCAGAGATACGGCTGTAACCTGCAGTTTGGCGGCGATGATCAGTGGTCCAACATGCTTGGCGGTACAGAACTGATCCGTCGTAAACTTGGTAAAAATGCCTGCGCTATGACCATCACACTGCTTCTGAACTCCGAAGGCAAAAAGATGGGCAAGACCCAGTCCGGCGCTGTATGGCTTGATCCTGAGAAAACTTCTCCGTTCGAGTTCTACCAGTACTGGAGAAATGTAGGCGACGCTGATGTATTAAAATGCCTGCGTATGCTGACCTTCCTTCCGTTAGAGCAGATTGACGAGATGGACAAATGGGAAGGCAGCCAGTTAAATACTGCAAAAGAAATCCTTGCTTTTGAACTGACCAAACTGGTTCACGGCGAAGAGGAAGCTGCCAAAGCACAGGAAAGCGCCCGCGCACTGTTCAGCGGCGGAAATGCAGCTGATATGCCGACTGCAGAACTGACAGAGGCAGATCTTCGTGACGGCTCCATCGACATCATGGGCGTACTCGTAGCATCCGGTCTGTGTCCGTCCCGTTCCGAAGCACGCCGTGCCGTACAGCAGGGCGGTGTATCCGTAAACGGCGAGAAAGTAACCGATATCGCAACCGCTTACACACCGGACGACATCAACAAAGAAGACTTTGTACTGCGCCGTGGTAAAAAGAAATATGTAAAAGTGCTGTTCAAATAAAAATCTTTAACAATAAAGTCCGATCGACTATGAAGAAAAGTCTGTAAATAAGATTCTTCTATATAATGCAGAGTAAAATCTGGTCAGAACGACTGGAACTCCTGCCCGAAATTGATAACGACTGCTGAATATCTCAAGTTCAGCAGTCGTTTTTCTCTTTTCACTACCAGTTTTTCTACGGTGTTTATTTCTTTTCCCTCTCACAATCCGTGTTTTCCACTCATTTTATTTGTTTCACTTTTTATAAGCAAGATTTTCTACTATCTCAGTTTCCTTTTTATTTCCATCCTACCATATCAACACCTGGTATTCCATCAGAAACCATCTGTCGCACCACCATTTCACAGCCGGTCAACAGGCTTAAAACCTGCGAGATACGGTTATTTTATTTCCGAATTGCAAATTCTTTTCCCTGCATAATTGCAAGTCTTTTTTCCTCATATAATACAATTATCAAACAACTTAACACCACAGACGCGCGAACACCTGTTGAGTAAACGATTGATATTCATACACAAACATAGATTGCATTACCGATCCTTGCAATCCGCAATAATTTTTACAAACATATATCAATAAAGGAGATGGATTACTATGAAAAAAAGATTTGCAAAACTGACAGCACTGGCTCTGGCAGGCGTTATGGTACTTGGCATGACCGCATGCGGAGCAAACACAGACCCGGCAACCTCTACAGATAACAACGACACTTCTGCAAAAACAGAATCAAAAAGCTCAGACATCAGCGTCGGCATCGTCGTAAAAACCGCTTCCAACGCGCATTTTCAGGATATCGCATATGGCGCCATGCTGGCAGGAAAAGACCTTGGCATTACCGTAAAAGTAGATAATACGGCAACCGAATCCGACGTAGACGGACAGATCACAAAATGTGAAAACATGATATCTTCCGGTGTCGATGCCCTGATCCTGACGCCAAATGATTCCAGCGGTGTGGCACAGGCTGTAAATGCCGCCCACGATGCAGACATTCCATTTGTAACAGTTGATACCACGATTGTTAATGACTGGGGCGATGACGTAAGCGAATATATGCCAAATTATATCGGTGTCGATCATGAACAGATGGCTTACGAGCTCGCCTGCCAGGTATTTGACCAGCTTGGCAAAAAAGGAAATGTCGTTGTCCTTCGTGGAAATGATGCGGCAAGCTCTTCTCAGGAACGTACCGCAGGTTTCGAGCGTGCCATCAAAGAATATGAAAATATTACCGAACTGGATTCCCAGAGTGCAAACTACGATCAGGATACCGCGCTTTCCACCATGTCTGATATCATTCAGGCGCATCCGGACATCAACGCTGTTCTTTGCTGTAACGACCTGATGGCAGTTGGCGCAGTCAGCGCTCTGGAAGAAAACAATGTCAAAGTCGGTACAGATGGAGTTCTCGTAGCCGGCATTGATGGAAATCTGGTAGCTCTTGAATCTATCAAGGATGGAAAAATGTATGCTTCCGCTTATGACTGGTCTATCTTGCAGGGCTATTATGCTGTACAGCAGGCATATGATCTGGTACTTGGAAAAGAAGTTCCGGCAACTACCAATACTCCGGATACGATTATTACCTCTGAAAATGTCGCAGATTATCTTCCACACGGACAGGAACTTTCCCAGTGGAAAATGGGCAGCGCTTTAAACAGCGTATCTGATTATATGACTAATTTCCTGAAAAAAGGAGAATCTATGTAAGATGATTCTATTCTGATATCTGAAGCATATGTGTTCCAAACCAGAATACCGCACTGATCCAGCCCCCTGATCAGTCAATGCTTACTATTATGTCATCCTCATAACTGCATATTCTTATATGCAGACAATTCATCCTTAACCGCAGAAAGAGGCGTCCTAGTGACGCCTCTTTCTACTTTATTCCCATCTTTTTATTTTATCAGAAATGATGTACGGTTCTTAAATCCCCAGTTTCACGATGTTTGACTTCCAACTCAAATGTCACAAAACCATTTTTCATACAAATAATTATTTCGTATATTTTTTCTTTCTGCTGTAAATAGTAGTTCCCACCATACCAAAAGCACTCACACATAACACACCAATCCAAAGAACCAGCGGACTGTCCTCGCCTGTCTTTGGCGCCTTGTTCAGATTAGCTGTGTTTGTTCCGGTTACTTTTGTTCCACCAGCTGTTGTTGCAGCTCCTGTGGTCCCATTGGAGCCTGAAGGTGTTGTGGCAGAGCCGCTTGTTCCACCATTTGGGTTAGACGGCGTTGTTCCAGATCCTGTTCCGCTACCTGGATTAGATGGTGTCGTTGATGAACCTGCTACCTGGACAGTAAAGTTCGTACTGCAATCGCCATCATTGAAAAGGACAGTAAGCGTATGATTTCCGGTAGAAAGCGTCTTCAGATAATCCGCACTTAATGTTACGATGGTAGATCCAGAAACAGCTGTATAATTTTTTGCATCAACCAACTGATCATCCACTTTTACACCTGTAAATTTACTGAACTCTCCATTAGCTCGGAACGTCAATGTACTATCGCTGTTCTGCTTCCATGTACCGTTTGCGCCTTCAATGACTTTATATTCCGGTGCCATTCCAGATGATTCCGGTGTCATCGTCAGATCGGTAATAACCCACATAGTACCATCAGAACCATCGCTGGCATCGCCTTCATAGCGCTTATAATTCACAAATTCGCCGTTGATCTTCAGCTTGGTGTTGGGTCCGAATACATAAGTGGTATTTTCGCTTTCAACATAGCCCACAGCTTTCACATACACACCGTAATGATAGGTCTTCCCGGCTTCAAAAGCGGTGATTTTGTTTTCAAAAGCTCCGCTGAAGAAATCTGCGGAAATCGCACCGGTTTTGCTGTCCAGTTCCCACCACTCGCAATTGTATGCATACTTCACGCCTTCGGGACTCTTGCCGGTAAAAACGGGCTTGTCGCCGTCCTTGAAGCTGACGGTAACATTGTTGATCTCCACCACATCAATAACTTTCACGGTGGTCGGCGTCATGGTCAATACATTGCTGAACCAAATGGTTTCGCCGTTATCGTCTACATTGATCTGATCGGGTGTCAGGGTGATTTCTTCGCCGTTGATATAGAGCTTCGTGTTCTTATCAAAGCGGTAGCCATCTTCCATGCCCAAGTCGGAAATCTTGAAATATACGCCATAGGTGTAACTCTTTCCGGCTTCAAATTCCGTAATGAGCTTGCCGTTGTAACGCTCGTTCCAGTAGTCGCTGGAGGTAATGCCATAGCCACTGCCGTCATTGGCGTCCCAACGCTCATGGTCGAGATCAATAAACGGATTCACGGCACTGGTCATAAAGCTCGGTTTGTCGCCGGCATCAAAGTTGATACGAGCATTAAAGTCAATTTTCTCTACAGCCTGACCGGGGCGCAGAAATGTTCCATATTTAATGAGGCAGGTTTTTCCATCATCCATCACCATGACCCACGAACCGAACGACGGCAGACTTGTTCCGTTCAATGTGACATTTTCTTTGTTTGTCAAATTACTGTCGAAGGTATAGCCGTCTTTCGCCTGAAGTTTCACGGAATATTTGTATCTTCCGCCCTTCTCAAATGTGCTGAATCGAACATCGCCGTCCGAATAGCAGCTTTCATCGGAATACCAATAGCCATCAGAGTTCAGGGTGTCATTGGCATCCTTCTCCAGCTTTTCCCAGCACTCAAAGAGAATATCGTATTTGTCCTGATTGGTGCCTGCCTTCTTGGCCGATGCCTGCGGGGCATCGCCCGGCTGATAGTCGAGTTTCACATTCTCAACATCGATGGCAGTGAGCGTGCTGTTTTGTTTGGTCGGTGTAATCGTTTTAACAGCAGGGACATACAGGTATTCCCCACTCAGACTCGATTTTACGCTTTCCCCATTCACTGTAACGGTGGTTTCGCTGTTGAAGGAATATCCATCCTTCGGCTTCAGCATAAGGGAATATACATAACGCTTGCCGCTTTCAAATTCCGTGATGGTCGGAAGAGAACCATGCGAGCCGTTATCGGAATACCATGCGGCAACGGGTTCATTGTTTTCGAATTCCTGCCAGCATTCATAAGCGATTTCATATTTATCGGCATCGGCATTATATACCTCGGCGGTTGCCTGTGGGGCATCACCCGGCTGATAGTTGAATTTCACATTCTGGACAGCGGCAGAGGTGATTACTGAATCGTCAGGATATTCAGAGATCTGCTTAAAGTGAGCCGTGAACGTCACGTCACTTTTTATGGTAACTTTGTTCTGTAGTTGATCAGAAGAAAGAGCGGTGCCAGCGGGAATGGCAGTACCGCTACCGACTTGGTAGACGGTAGCATTGGCTGTCCAGTAGGCGAACTCATAGCCTGAATTTGGAAGCAAAACATTGATGATGCTGCTGGCAAAGCTGAGAGTCTCTGTTTCGGATATATCCAGCTTGTAGTAGTAGGGTTTGTTAACATCATAGTCAATGCCATAATACACAAACGGAATCTGGTCGTTTTTGGTCAGGGTTCCATAATCTCCAGGGTAGAATTTGACGGAATACGATCCAGATTCCGCAAACGCCGTCATCGGCACCAGCGACAACAGCATGCACAGCGTGAGCAGTGCTGTCAGCAGCTTGGTTTTTATGGGTCTTTTCATAATGATCTCTCCTTTCTCTTGTGCATACTATAATTCTGTATCTTTCAGCAGTATAACGGATCCTGTTTTCTGACCATCCAAATACTGTCCTCATTTTCCATCCATGTCGCATATTCGAAAAAATATCACAAGATTACTCTGACAATGATTGCAATGATTGGGACCATGCACAGAAACATCCTGTTGAACCGGATACCGCAAAATATAATATGCCGATGCATTACGAGTCTCATTATGAAGCCGATTCCTGTAAAAATATATAAGGGAAGTCCGCCAATCCACCCGAAAAGGGGTGGCGGACTTCCGCCATTTTGTAAATCCAGGCAAAAAAAGGCTCCCGCACTGCTATTTTCAGCAACGCAAGAGCTTCGCATTATTCATTTTAAGTTATATATGCATACCGTTTTATCATGAATCTATTTTCACATAAATATTGAAAAATATCTCCAATCCTTTTCTCACATAATGTAATCTTTTATAATAAATTTAAATCTTGATTATCTGTTATAAAGATTCATCAGTCCCACACGGGATTTCACACCGGTCTTTGCATAAATGGACGAAATATGTCGTTCCAGCGTCCGTCTGGATACATACATATTGTCCGCAATGGTCTGAATATTGTCTTCTGTATTGATCAGATACTGAAACACTTCTTTTTCTCTGTCCGTAAAAGAAAACTCTTCTGTCAGTTCCAACAACCTGTCTTTTTTATCAGCCACAGGTTCTGTAACTGTATCAACAGATTCCATAAATCGTTTTCTCTGAACCATATACAAGGCAACGGCAACACTGACTGCCACAAACAAAACCAGCACCAGCACGATAAAAGCAAGGTTATTATCAAAAGACAGCAAGATCAGAACAGAGTTTGCGATGACGGCAGCGACAATATTGTTGACCGCCCGCCCCATACAGACCCACAGTTCCGGTATCTTCATATGTCGGGAAAGTTCCAGAAATCCCGAAGTGAAAAATACGGCAAAAAATCCCGCCGACAGGTAAAAGATGACCAGACCAAGTAAAAATGGACCGGAAAATTTGAGTACTGCGATACATATCGTAGACAGCAGCATGACACAGTACATGACAAATCCCATATATTTTCGATCTTTGACATCAAATACAAAACCTGCTGAAATGCCACTCAATGCCAGCAAAATCCTCGGCCATTGCCCGATATCCATAACACCACTGGAATGCACCAGAGTTACAGCATTGTCCAGCGTGCTGAACACACAAGTCATCAACGCCACAAGCAAGATCAGTGAAATCCCCACCACGATTCCCAGTCTGACATTTTTTCCTGCACTGTTTTCAATATCTTCCAAATTGTTCGTCTTCTCTCTGTTACAATCAGCACAGATTCCATCGTTTTTTATCATCAGGCAGACCAACAGCACTAAAAACACTGCCAGGAAAATGGCTTTCGCCAGTTCCGAACGAATCAGATTATTATGTATAAACTGCAGCATAATTCCCAATGCATAAGAAATTCCCACTGCCCTTGCCAGATATCTGTCCATTACCATCAGCTTCATGGAAACCGAAAAGGCAGCGCTTCCCAGCAGACCAAGAAGTAAAAATAATACAAGCCCCGCGGTAAATACTATTGCATATGCCATTTCCATACTGATAAGCGCAATACAAAAAAGAGCTATCAGACCGATCAGAATAAAAAGGGCATCTTTTGCCCTGGCTCTTTTTCTATCAAAATACCCCAAAAGAAAATACAGCAGGAATCCGATTGCACTCACGCCCAGCGCATAATTCTGGGCAAGCACAGCACTGTTATCTGATACCATGTGAGATATCACGGTTACATACAGATATTCTGTACCTAAAAATAAAAATGTAAAAAATCCCATCAAAAGAATGGCATTTATAAAAAGGAACCCGTCCTTCTTTTTCAAATCAATACTTTGCGTTATTCTCATATACTACAGCTCCTTGTTTCTATCCGTTATACATTCTCATATTTTTTCATCAGTATAGCGATCGCATTTACCGTTCCCTTTATCTCCTGAAGAAAATTACTCGGTTTTGCAAGAGCTTCTTTTTCACACATGCTATATCCCACACATTCTACATGAAACGCTCCTTCAAGCGCCAGATCAATAAATTTTAGCCATTGATATGGCACATAGAGCTGAGACGTTACCAGCAGAAGATTATCGCCTTTTTTTATATGATAGTAATCCAGGAAATACTCAAACGTATCTCTGGAATTCGCTCTTCGCGATGGTTCAGTACTCGGAGCTGCCAATGCCACGATATTTATTTCCTGATCCTTATTGGCATTTCGGATCTTATGATATATATTACCTGCATACATTGGACGATCCAGGTTCGAATAGCGAGCCCCTCCTAATGGTGCGACAGAACCTACCATTTATCCTGCCATTATCTCGAATCAGCTATCTTCATAATGATATCTGACACGACCTACAGCACGCTTGTATCAAAGAAGAAATACAACGTTCTCGTATTTTCCCGGAAACTGTAGGTATACTGTCCCAGATCGCTGCAGTATTTAAACAATCCATTCTGAATGATCAGTTCATTCAATGCTTTTGCATACAATGCATCTGTGGAAAATTTAATCTGTACGTTCTGGCCGGCATCATGGGCCTTTTTTACTACCGCGCCTACTTTTGAGAAATCATCTGAATCAAAATATCTGCCTTCCATCACAAAATAATTTGCCTCTGTGGCATTGGATTCCGGAAGCGGAAACGAATTGTCACAGGTATGATCTTTTGAGATTTCCTCATAGGTCATGTTCATGTAACTGTAGTCCACATAATCCGGTTCGCCGGTTCCTGCCGCGTTCAAATAGCTTGGATTCCCCCAGGTCACATCCATGTAATAATACACGCCATCCAAAACAACCATATTCCATGCATGAGGTCCACCATTAGCATCTCCCGTCAGATATGTACAGGAAACACCCAGTTTCTGAAGCATTACTTGCGCCGCATGGGCAAATCCGGCGCAGACGGTACGCTCGTTTAAAAAGGCGCTCTGAATATTCTGATTGTTATCCGCCGACAGATCATAGGTTACCTTATCCACCAGCAGCTGATATACATATTTTACCTTTTCATAATCAGAAGCTTTCGTAGAAATGCCTGAAAGCCAGTCTGTTATTTTGCTGTCAATCTGCTTCTGCACAGCATCCCGCTGCACCTCGGTCATGGAATAATCCGGCATAAAAGAGGTTGCTTTCGTGCCGTTTTTATCGTATTCGGAATACTGATATGCACCGCCATACCAGAACAGATCTCCATGATCCGCCAGTATCGCAGTACTGATCTTATTGACGGTATCTGCATCCGCATCTTCGATCACAACTGCTTTGTCCATATCTCGAATGCAGGTAAGCATGCGGTCATAAGCCTCCTGCTCTTTGGTCTCCAGCGTCTCATATGCATAATCCTGTACGATCGGTTTCCGGAAATCTGTAGGATTCTGACCGTCAGTGTCATTTCCTGTGTCCCCGGACGGATCCTGACTGTCGCTTCCATTTCCTGTGTCCCCGGACGGATCCTGGCTATCGCTTCCATTTCCTGTGTCCCCGGACGGATCTTGGCTATCGCTATCGTTTCCGGTATCCCCGGATGGATCCTGACTGTCTGACCCATTCCCATCATCCGCATCAGAATTATCTCCCTCCGGATCATCCTCCGGTCGGTCATGATGCCCGATATAAATCTGGTTCGTGGGATCTTTTCCATCCATGGTCGTCAGTTCGCCACTGTCAAGCAGTACAAGGATCAATCCCGACGTCGTATCTCCATAAAGCTTGCCGACACCCAGCACGGTTCCCACCGGACTGCACCCACTGAGGCACAATACCAGCGCCATCACACACGCAAGTATTCCTATTCTTCTCTTTCTATGTCTGTGTTTCCTGTTCCTTTTCATTTGTTCAACCATTCCACATATATTTCCCGTTCTCTCTGGAGCAGTTCTTCCAGAGTATCCCAGTATTTGATCGCTTCCTGTGTCTCTGTATCCCATTCTACGAAATTGCAGGTGTCCACTGTCTGCTCTGTACCGGTATAGATACCTATCAGATTTCCGTAATTTGTCCTGCCGATGACCAGATAGTCTGCGTCAAACGAACCTCTACACGCACTGCTGTTCTGCTCCGCCATATCACACCAGTCTGCCACCGGTTCCACGCCAAGCAGCACCAGACCCGGAATATAAATCTCTCCGCCATTGTATTTTAACAGGAACGAGCGGTATTCTCCCGGAATCTTCCACTGATATTTTTCTTCCCAGTTTTTTATCTGCTGTTCAGATGCCGGTGGATTTAATTCCATCACATCCTGATATTTGATTCTATCCTCTGCAAACGACATCGTAATCTCCATTCCGCCAGTTTTGGATGGCGTAAATCATCATAAAATTATATTCTTCATATGAATTGCTGTTTCTGCATAAATCAAAACCTGTTTCAGACACCGTCCGGTTATTCGTCAGCATCTGACATACTCTTAATGCTTCGATAATCATCCAGATCGGCCTGCACATCCTTAGCGATAGCAAGTGCCTCTTTTGCAGCTTCCAGATATGCCTTTTCTACTTCTCCCATACGTGATACGGCCTTTTCTACTGCCTCATCTCCATCCATGATCGTAAGGCAGTTATGTGTCAGCGTCATCATTTCCCCAACCTTCTCGTCTATGGTCTGGGCAAAGATCTGCAATGCGCTGATCATATCCTCATATTTCTGTTCGTCTACATTTATCATACATGTTCCTCCCTGCGAACCTGATGATCCGCCTGTATATGTTCTGTTATTTGCTGCATTGTCAGCGACACTCTGGACAGAATCCGTTCCATTTTCTGTGGCATTGTTCCCACTCGTCCCCGCATGCGCGCTATGTATTGCCGCCATTAAAACCGGCGAAATGATCGCAAGGGCAATGGGTGCCGGCTGATACGGTATGCCATTTCGAAAAACATGCATCTTTCCTGTCTCAGGATCGTAGTAACCATTTGTCGGCTGAAAATAATTTCCTCCATGAGCCTGCAGATGCTCTTTCCATGTAAGAAACTGTATATTATCCGGATTGCCCGCCTGTTCTGCGGAATTTTGCACCGAGATCATATGATGTCCCTGATATCCTCTGACGCTTCCCCGCTCCAGTATCTCACGCTGCTGTCTCTGATTCCACTGCCGATGTCCTCGTCCCTGCAAAAGCAGTTCTTTCTCCTGCTTCCAGGCATCTCTGACCGCATGGTTACGCAGATCTCTGATTTCTTTTTTCTGCTCAGGGGCCAAACCCTGTTTTTTTATCTGATCTTTGACAATCATAGCCTGTCTCCTGTTGCAGCTGATCCGCTATCCATAAGAAAACGATTACTAACAATGTTGCCTGCAAAACACCGGCACTAAAAAATATCTCCGCTGCCGAAAGAATTCCAACTAACGATATAAGGTATAAAACATTTTGCCTGATTTTGCTAAAAATGATCTGCCTTATCTGCTTCTTCCTCTATAGTGATTGTCATCAATCTTTCTCTGATACTCTGCCGCAAGTCGCGTCAGCTTCAGAATCAGTTTTTTTGCTGGTTTATCTCCCTCGCCGGCAAGACTCTCCAATTCTTCAATCAGTTCCCGGATACTGTCTGTATGCGGTCCGAGTCCATCTGCATTAGACTCATATGCCGTCTTTAAAGCATCCACTGCCTGCTTGATCTCTTCCATATTATCTTCAATCCCGGAAGCAGTCGTCTGCATAATCTGTACCGATTCATCTGTAACTGCAAGTCCCATTGTCATGTCCTCCTGTTTTTCTGATGGTAAAATAACCGCACCTGTGTCAAACCTTGCTTAATTTGTTCTTATATTTTCGATCGTGCCCGGATAAATTGGACTTATCAAATTCGCTAGACCGGAATCTATACCTGTTCATACGTATTATAAACGTCCCCATCCGCATCTGCTTCCCATCCATTCCAGCCGATTCCCGGATGAATATACGGGCGGAAAGAAAAGCTTTCCATACGGTTGGTGTACTGACAGATATGCTCCGGCAGACCACAAGCCGCTCTCGTCGTACCAAACATCATCTGGGAATCTTCCGGCGCCATGGAAAATGCCATGCGGTGTCGGAACAGATTCAGGTTCAGCTTCGTCTGTTTCAGATCGGAATAATCTCCCAGAACAACCATAAAATGATAGCCCTGACGGCTTCCAAGGCTGACAATGCTCTTGAAATCTTCCGTAGCATTGTAAGCGCCGTAAACCAGTTCCTGGTCGTTCAGATCGTCTAACGCATTTTTTTCAGATGATCCATCTGTATATGAAAGACCATCTTTTGTTCTATCGTTAGCATATGTTATATTGTTATCTGACACATTCATCTTATCGAAATTTGATGTATCTATTTTATCAGACCCGGTATTTATATTTTTATTATCAGCAACATTTTTCTGACCTTCTGATACTCCGGCGGATGGCTCCGTCTTTGTTGCCGCATTCACAGCCGTTTTTCCGCTGCTTTTCTGTGCCTGCTCCCGCAGAAACTTCTCTCTGGCTTTTTCAATCTCGGCTTCAATCTCTTCCAGACTCAGTCCTGCATCCAGTCCCTCATCTTCAATCTGTTCCGCGATCGGTTCAAAGTCAAGAAATGCATCCATGACTTCATCCACTTTCTGCTGTTCCTCTTCGGTCACAGCCATATGATCCGTAAGGTCTGCCGATACGTTCCGTCCCATACCGGACATACGCCCTGATACAGATGGTTTTGACTTGTAAAATTCAAAATCACCACAGATCTGGTCGATGCCAAGCAAAATGATCAGATCATTTCCTTTTACGCCCTGATCCATCTGTTCTTTTTTATGACGGATCGCATTGCACACATCATCGATGCCTTCCACACAGGTATATTCAGAAAAATGACTGTTCTTATAGGTTCGGTAGATCCGGTCTCTTCCGTATGCCCAGATCTGCACATTTCCTCCCTGTGCGGCAAAGCTTTTTGCTGTGGAAAGGATCACGGACATAGCTGCTGCCCGTTCTGCTGCTCTCGCCACCAGAAGCAGGTTTTCTCTGGACTCCTGAGACAGTACCAACGGAAGAAAACGCATCATCCTTCGCGGCGTTCCCACTGCCAGAAGTTTATCTTCCGGAGAAATTTCATCGCTGTGACTGCTCCGGTAAATGTCAAACTCTTCCCGCAGACGTGGCAGACAAAAGCCATCGTAATGATTGCCATCTACAATGACCGGCTCTTTTTCCACATAAATATGTACGTTCGTTCCATCAAAGCCTGACCGGTCAACTGCCTGCATGCCGTCTTTGATTTTCCGAATCAGACGGGTCTGGGGCTCATACGCCTCATTTCCCTTTCCGGCAAAATACATGACAGCCAGACGTCTGACCAGCATCCGGTCATTCTCACGATATTTTGTCAGCACCACATGAGGCGGCAGGGCGTCCATCCAGTTTCTGACCTGATCCGTCTTTGTGGCAGAAGATAATTCCAGCGTCTGATCAATCTCGTTATAAGAGTTTTTCATCGCCAGACGCATCTGGATCTGCTCTTTTGCCGTAGATGTAAGACCAGATACGCCTTTGGTAAATTCCTGACTGGCGAAAATAAACTTAATGCCCAATGCACGGCCTTTGGCAAGGATATTCTGCAGTTTCAGCTTATAGGTTTCCGACTGTTCCACCGCCTGTGACATGATGGAAAACTCATCCAAAATGACAAAAATGACCGGCATGTACACCGTTCCCGGCACATTTTCCACTTTTTTCAAATCACGGTGCGTCATGAAAAACCGCTGACGTTCCATCATTTTTTCCGTCAGTTTATCGATCAGATCATAGACCAGTTCCCTGGATTCATCCAACAGGATATATTTTACATGGGGTGGCAGCGGATCGATATACTGGGCAAATTCGGACATCTTAAAATCTGCCAGCCACAATTCCACATCATCCGGGTGATAATTTGCCAGGATTCCGGTAATGATCGTATGCAGAAGCGTGGATTTACCGGAACCGGAAGCACCCATGAGATAGGATGCAAAATTCTCATTTTCAAAGGAAATGCTGTGTACCTGATCCTTGTTATCCACACCATATGGCACGCAGACAGTCTTTTTTCCACATTCATACGCCGGAAACGCATTCATATCCACACGCTCCACATATTTTGTGCCTTTCTTTGCGCATTTTCCTTCATATTTCTGTATTGTATACACATATGCTTCTGACAGTTCTTCTGTCTGTGTGTACCATTTAAAATGGCGGTTCCTGCCCTCTTCCACACGGATCAGTTCCTGTTTCGGCAGCATCGTGACATGGATTCGGTTCTCGCCTGCCAGCACAGACTCCTGCTCCCGCTCTTTTTTCGGAATATACTGCGTATCCGCCAGAACCATGGTAACTCCATAATGTTCATGATTTAACAGGATTCTCTGGATATAATTGCGGGCTTCCGAAGAAAAAGCTCTCGGATAACCGATCAGCACCAGCACTTTTCTGGCAATACGCGCTTCTTCTGCAACAGACTCGTTATATTCTTTTACCGAATCTGACAGACCGATCTCCTCATCAATATCTGCAAATTCTGATACGATCTGTTTTAACACGTCCAGCAGCTGTTCCGGCGATCTTGGGATGGATTCCATGACTGGTGTTCCTTCCAGTGGACGCAGACATCCCAAGGCAGTATTGTTAAAATGCAGACTATCCAGCACATAGATCTTCTTTTCTCCCACTTTCTGACTGGCAAGCAGATTTAACAGATATTTCTGAACACCGGTATACAACCGTTTTGCTTTTGCAGATGCGCAGGATACGGAAATGATCCGCTCCTCTTCTGCCGGATATTCCACAGGTAAAAAGACGCAGCTGTTTTTCGCATCATAATTTTCTCCGAAAATCCCTCTTGCCACATAACGGATCTCTTTCGGGATCGGAAGCGCTCTTGCACAGATGCCGAGACTGATTGCAAGATCTTTTGGCACATCCATGCTGCGCAATACCGGCGTCTGTTCCTGCGCTGCATGTGCAACGATAAGCGCAGATGCAAATTCTGCCACATCCGTATCTCCAAGCACTTTTCGAAACTGTTCTGTCAGGCGTTCCTTCTCTGCTGCAATAGCTGCCTGTCTCTGTTCATCCTGCTGCAGATGGTCTATCTTGTTCTCCAGCTCCTCCAGCGTCTGTGTAAATTCTGCTTTTTTATTTTCCAGAAACAGAATATTACAGCAGGACTGCACATAGATACGCTTCGCATAAGGATCATCTTTCTGTGTCGGATCCATCATCATCGCCCAGTTCCGCAATCTGGTAAAATTCAGCTCCCTTGGCGTGATGGTCAGTATATTTTTACTGGTCAGATTTTTTTCTGACAAAAGGCGGAAATACTCCGCCTTTGCCATATAATCATCTATTTTTTCCAACTGCTCTTTCAGGTTTTCAATCCTCCGCTGCCGCAGTGCTTCATCCATCTGAAGCTGAGCAGAATCATACTGTGTCACAGCATCCAGTTCATCCTGAAGCTTTTTTAATTTTTCATAAATCGACGTATACAAACCTGTAATCTTTGTCATCTGTCTTTACTCCATTCCCTGAAACAGTTCCCGGATCTCTTCCGGCTCTAATGGCGGAAAACTCTGGAACGGCGTTACCGTCGGGATCTCTCCGTTGCGCTCCAGATCATAGGATCTCCGATACAGCCGGAATCCGATGCCATAGACGTCTGTCCGGGCTTCTGTCAGCATTTCCTGCTGGCTGGCATAGTATGTTTCTCCCATAACATAAAGCATCTGGATTGCAGACCACATCGCCATGCCTTCATATACAATATCTCTGGCCAGAGCCGTCCACTCTTTTTTATTCTGCTGGTACACCTGAAGAACCTGTTTATCATTCCAGTTCAGATACTGCCAGATATGCGTCAGCTCATGTGTGACCGTATCAACAGCAGCCAGTCTCGGACTTCCGTTTTCGATCATCAATGTATATTTTCCCTGCTTTTTCTGAGCAAATCCAAGGACACGGGATGCAAACTGTGTAGATGGTCGGAATACCATTCCCGCATGTTTTGCAATGGTTTTGGCATCTGTCGTCTTTACCTCGATGCCAACCTTGATCTGAATATTATAAGTATCCTCCAGCATGTTCAATGAACGGCGGAACAGTTCCTGGAATTCACCGAGCTGATTGATTGCTGTCATGGAACAGTCATTACAACGTACACGTCCGTCGATCAGGCGGTCATAGCTGACGCCACTCAGTGGAATACCACAGAAATCACAGGTGTTTTCTGCATCCAGATCCAGCTGTCCGGTCTCAAAACGCATCCGCTTTCTCGCTTTGGTCAGGTCATTATCTCCCCAGCCATGCATGGTCAGATACTCATGCACTTCTTTTAATGTCAGTCTTCCGTCAATATCGTCAAAACCAAATTTAAGGAAACATTCTTTCTGATACCGGGTCGGCTCGATCGGCATGAGGATATCCAGATCATCCGGAACGCCATCAATGCCAAAAAGATCTTCTCCGTCCTCATGGACAATGATCTGCTCTTCCTCCGGGATCATGCTGTTGACCGGATCGTTTACATCCGTGTCAGCTTCTTCTTTGCTGTTTTCTGCAGTCTCCATCTCAACTGTTTCTGTAGATTCAAAAGTTTCTGTATCTTCCGTGAATTCTGTTTCCTGATCCACGTTCTCTGCCACTGTCATCTCATCCGATTCCACTGCGGCTTCTACTGCTGTCGGCTCTTCTACAGCATCTGTCTCAGACGCATCCTTCTCTTTTCCTCCGGAGCGCGTTGTCTTTTCTTCCTCATCGCTCTTACCGAAGATGCGCTGCATCCGCCGGCGCATACGGGAAAGCATTCCCTGCTTTTTCTGATTAAGCAATTCTTCCGGCAGTACGATCTCGTCTGCCACCGGATCTTTGAAGGAAGATTCCCGCATCTTATCAAAATGCCAGTCAAGGAAGTCCGCCATAAGCTCAAAGATCTTTTCCAGATTCCGGTTAACTGCTTCCAGCAGGCCGAGATCCATATCCGAGTCTTCTACGATATAGATAGCATGTTCTTCCATCTCGCCTTCGGAATCATAGAGCATATAATTGAGCATGCCATCCAGACCTTCAGGCTCTTTTGTAAGGACAGCAAGATAATGCCATGCATTCGGGAACAGAGAACGAATCAGTTCGCCCAACAGTACGCTCATAGTAAACTGTTCGGCAATATCCGTATCTTTCAGCCGGATCCGCAGGATATTTTTCCGGATATAATGACGGTCACAGGAATACTCCCCGATCTCATCTCCAAAGAAGATTTCTTTTGCAGAACGAAGATCTCCGGCATCTTTCAATTCCAGATAGCCCGGCGTCTCCACATGGATATCGCACGGATATACCGTCACTTTAAAGTCCATGATATTACGGTCATACACTGCCTCGTCTTCCCTTAGTTCAGACAGCATATATTTACGGATCTGACGATAATATCTCCGACCGTCATAATGATCAGATGCCCGCTGCAATACAACGCCCACAGATGGATGTATCCGCACTGCCTGATAATATTTTCCATCATAAGTCACAAACTGACCTGGCAGAAGCGTCTGTGTCACATGGCCGAACATTTTCGCGTCAATATATTCACGCTCCCGCTTTTCATCTTCTACAATATAATATGCCGTTTTCAGGCTGTCAGAAAAATGATGGATGAAATTTTCTTCCGGAATATGAAAATAATTGCTTTTATGCATTGCTGCCGCATCTTCGTTTGTGATCGCTGTCCGGATCTGGAGCAGACCCGCCGGGGAATCCGTATATTTTTCCAGCAGTTCACAGAGCGCCTGATATGGCTCCCTCACAGAAATCCCCGCCAGTTCCAGCGCATCTGTAATCTCTTCCTCAGAGACTTCACGGATTGCCATCAGGATCAGCAGTTTTACCATCACATTTCTTGCGCTTCGCACATAATCCGGCACAAACGATGGAACTGCATAAGGATTAGCCCGAAATACATGCTGATTGCACCGCATATAATCCCGCAGCAGATAATTTTCTGACAGTACATTTACAAATGCCTGCTCCTCGCTTCTGGATAAAAATGCCCGCATCATGCTGAACATGTTGCAAAATTCATCTTCCACCAGCACAAACTGCTGTTTTTCCGCTTCCGTACACCACAAATTCGGCACAAACCTGATTTTTTCATACAGGCTCTTCTGCTGCACCGGAAGATTCATATAACGGCAGATTGTTGCAAAGTTCTGCCCGGCCAGCCATTTGATATCTCTGACCGGCGCTTTTGTCTCGCCAAACCAGGTAACTCTCGGAATCTGATTTTTGACAGCGACAGCAGCCAGTTCCAGACCATTTCCAAGAAAACGGGTCTGTTTGTCAAAGAAACGCTGCCGCATATAATCGCCATCTGCATTCCAGGAAACCCCGGTATAAGTACACCGCGGCACCGGCATCGCCAGCACATCTGTAAACTCTGTCTTCAACAGATGGGACAACGTATCCACCAGTCCATCCGTATAACGGTCACAGACACAGTACACCGGCTGATTTCCTGCGGACTGCGCTTCCTCCGCGATCAGGCTTAATCCCACCTGACCCGTATTTACCATCAGCGACGGCTCCAGCAACAGGATAAATCCGCTCGCTTCAAAAAATTTCCTGTTTGCCTCCAGCACATTTACATCATAAATATGTGAAAAATCCAGCACACCGATCTCACAGTCCGGTGTATCTGCATCCAGCTGTTCCACGCGCCACATAGACTGCAGTCTCGTATATGCGCGAAGCTGTTCCCGCAGCCACTCCGGAACATCACAGGTAATGGATCTTCGTCCGCAGACCACGATACATTTTTTCCCTTTTAAAAGTGCGCTTATAATGGGCAGAACCAGATATTTTCCCTGATCCCGGTAAAATGGATTGAAAGAGATCGTACTCTTGCCATGCATCATCTGATTCACTGCCTGTACATAATCCGCTTCAAATTTTTCACGTTCACCGTATGTATTAAAATATCTAGCAACGATCTGATCAATCCTGTCTTCTGACAGCTCCTGCTCACGAAGCATATCCGTCGTCCCTACACTTGCCGCATATTCACAGCCGGTATGGGCAGACAGGATCTGTCCCGGAAACAATTTTTCATAAATCTCCCTGATCCGGTAGAAACTGCTGACTTTCCGATAGCTGGCAGAGTGCCCGCCGATAGAAGTCATATACTCTTCTTTCGTAAGACCGTTAATGTAATACCAGAGTTCCCATAATACAACGGTCACTGCTGCCGGGAAGAAATAGTTAAAGGTCCATTTATCCGTTCCGCCGATCCAGGATGCCGCCAGCAACGTGATCGTAAGTCCCGTACTGCCCCAGGCAAATCCCTTTGCGATGTAACGGGTATCTGTCTGCGTCTCCCGTAAAAAGAAGTTCCCCGTCTCATCATCATATACATAAAACAGATCTGTGATCTTCTGCATCCTCTCCGTATCCCGGAAAATCTTTTTCAGGACGCACAGACAGATGATCTTTAGGATCAGATATCCGCCAAACAGCAAAATATTGGCAATGGCAACATCACAACCTGTCAGCGTCTGATAAAACTGATTCAGTTTATGGATGTCAGAATCATGCAGCATCAGGTATATGATCGCCAGAATATCGTAAACGATCGCGATCACAGGCATCACTGCCTGTCTTGCGCGGTTCTGTCTTTTATAATTTATCACTCTCTGCAGCAGACACATCCCAAGGATTGTCAAAGCCACAAAAATCAGCCTGTTGATATCAACTTGCGTCATCATAAAGTTCCTCTCGTACAATGGTAAGACGCCGGATAAATCCAAATGGCGCATTTACCATATCTCCGGTATTGTTTACCGGAATCTCATAACTTTCTCCGTTTTCAAAGGTATACAACGGATTGGAATACGGTGGGATCTGCACATCAATATACAGATTGTCATCCGTCGCAGACGTATTCATGCTGACCGGGAGATACAGCGCTTCACTCCAGCGTTTCACATCTTCCCGGTAATTTTTTAATGCAAGAATATGATTTTCTTTGTAATACCTTGCCTCATCCTTCAAAAACAGTTTCTTTTTTGTCTGGTTCAGATAGGAATTTCCCCTCATATAAGACATAATGCCGGACATATACCGTGAATAAGTAGAAGCATTTTCACAGATATGTACCACGATGCTGTGTACGAACCGGTTGTAGTCTCCGATAGCAGCCCGCAATGCGCCTTTGCGCAGCAGGAGGATCAGCACTTCAATACCCACAAACACAGCTACACAGATACCGAACTCAAACAGCATTCCCGGCAGAGATCCCCATCCCTGCTTCAATAACTGTACAAGCGCAGGAAGCGTACATAAAAAACTCAGTACGGCAGCAATCCCCAACAGACACAATGCCCGTTTTCCGGTTACCCGGTGCGTAATCGTGTCTTTTACCTTTTTATCCAGTTCTGCCTGACGGATCTTGTCGCCATCTCCGCTTCCTGGCAGGGAATTCCGCTGAACAAAGATATCGTCAAAAAGATTGTCCAGTTCCTCCTGAAAATCCAGTTTGGAATACTCATTCAACGGTTTAATGTCTTCGGATGAATATTCCGAAAATCTCCGTACCCGGTCTGCGCTCTGATCCAGCGCCCGCTCCGCACGGATCAATGTAGATGCTACTCCGCGTTCAGATAACATCTGCCGTTCTTTCCACTGCGCCATATCACTGGATTCCCGGCGGGAAAACAGTCCAAAATCCGCAGTACTGACATAAAAGTTCTTTTTTTCAGGCATATGCAGTTCTACCGGACTGTCCAGACGATAATCCGGTATCTGACTTTCCGTATGCTGCGTTTTTTCCAGTTCCCGACGGATGCTGTCTTTGATAAAACGGATCGCGCGTTCTGCACGGTCTGCCGATTCCTGCATGATCCGCGCCATTTCTTCTTTGTCAAATTCCACACTCATCCGGTGCAGGCGATAGGCCTGCAGCGTATTGGGGTTGATAGAATTAGACGCCAATAAAAGTACCGCCGTCCAAAAATAAAACAGATCCCCCGTCCGACGGACTTCTCCTTCCTTTGTCTCTTCACAGTAGAGAAACCGACAGCTTCCCGGATACTGGTTACGTTTCCAGAATTCAGAACTTTCCTGCTCTTTGCGGTTTTCCCAGACGTTTCTGAGATAATCATCACGATCTTTGGGATGGGTACACAAAGTGACCAAAAGGATTTCTTCTGGCATTTTTGTTTTCAGCCTGTATTTTTCAGACAGCTTTTCATGCGCCACCATTTCCTCCGGATCTGTGACCGGCTCATAAATGACCTTTGGATTCATCCGGTCTGATTCTACAATACGCGCTTCAAAACGTGTCTCCGGCACCGGAATGCCACCCAGCATATGGGTCAGACGCACCAGAGGTACCGGATTTTCCCGGATCTTGCCATCCCCGTCAGCATTTTCATAAAAATCATATGGATTCATCCGGGCAGCCGGATGCACTGCCATGTCCTCTTCATCCTGAATGCGGACAATGACCGCTCTCCAGGATTCTTTTCCTTCTACCAGATTAATCAGTTCCGGCAAAGCATCCTCCACGGTGGTCCCGGCTTCCATCCACTGACAGATGCCTACCTCTCCTTTTTCAAGAGTTTCAGAAAAAAGCGGATGAAACTGTCCGAAGGATTCCATTGTTCTTTTATTCTGAATGATCACAGAATACATAAGACTCCTTCCTATACCAGCTTATCTGGCACTTGCTTTTCCTGTTTTCTTTAATTCATCTGCAATATCAAGCACTTCACGCTCTTTGCGTCCAAGTCCAAGCTCTGCGTATGCCGCAGCGATAATGCTGCAGGAACGGCTGAACAGATAGTCATGATAAATATCACGGTTACGGGTATTCTCTTCCTCAATGTCCTGAAGATAACGTTCAAACTGCGTATCCAGGATCTTAGCCATTTCAATCGGATATTCTTTCGGGGAAACGATTCTGCGCAGATATTTGCTGATCTCTGCGATCTCGGTCCTCAGAATCTGGATCAGACTTTCCTCATTATAGCTCTCAGACTTCAGGGACCGTTTCATAAGCAGTGGAAGGTCAAATACGCTGCGGGCATGGTTGTCCGCGCCCATCGGGAATTCCTCAATCCAGAAACGTTCTAACTGACGAAGCAGATAGCTCTCCTCTGCCAGTACACTGTCATCAACATCCGCAATGATCAGATGTTCAACACGCTCCAGCGTCTTCTCCACCAGTTCCGGATAGATTGCAAAGGAATCCAGCACTTCATAGAGATGATCACATGGCGTACCATTGGATACCACCAGTGTCTCCAGACCGTCCTTCATTTTCAGCTGGTCGATTTTCAAACGATACTCTCTGCGTTCTGCCGTCACATCGCAAAGCTCTACATAGCGTGCCAGCATGCCCCAGAAAAATGCGGAATAAATGCGGTTTTCCTGCATCTTCTGATTCTCTTCATCCAGATCCGGCATCTTTGTGATAACATGCCACCAGCGGTCAATATGCGGTGTAATAGCACGACTCTTATGAGCTTCCGGATGTATCTGCGCGATCAGTTCGAAATATGCTTTATAATATTCTCCACCATTTCGGTTTGACGTCAGCGTCTGCTCCGGCGGTGCAAATTTACTCAGGTTGTTTGCACGAAGTCCATAAATAGACTGGTAGAACAGGATCATATTTTTTCCTACATCCGGGTCTTCTACGCCACCGGCATTTTTCAATTCCTTGCTTATCAGCGCAGAACGCGGGCTGTCGTTGTGCGGATCGATCTCCGTGTTGTATGCGCAGGCATAGATCGGATCACGCTCTTCACCCAGCGGACGCTCGATAAATGGCACGGACAGCGCTCTTGTGGAACGGATCGTATCTTTGACATACTGTTCCACAGCGGTGGAATCAAACAGACCTTTTTCATATTCTGCTTCTGCTTCCAGAGCCTGAATGATATCCATATCCACTTCAGAACCGTACATCTGCATCAGCGTCTTTTTAAAATATCCTAAGATGCCTTCCTCAAAGATCTGTACAAAATAACTGTCGTTCTGCGGCTTGGTGGAAATCATCGCATATTTCCTTACACGGTTATAAATCTCTTCTGCCAGCTTACTGTCAATGCTCATGGAACTTCCGGTATAAGGCATCTTCTCGCACATACCTTTCAGGCATTTCTGTGAGGAGCATACATAACGTGCGGTCATTCCCTTCGTATGCTCATAGCGTTTTGCAATATCTGCAATCCGTTTTTCCATATTGGATACTCTTGCCTCAAAGGATGCAAAGAAATTCTGAAATGCATCACAGAGATCTTTTACATAGTTGATGCCTTCCTGAAGAACCAGTACCAGCACTTTGTTTACTCTGTACTCATTTGCTTTTGCCAGATAACCGCTATATGCAGATTTCAAATCTTCCTGTTCGCCGGTCAGTTTTCCGGTCAGTTTTTTAAGCATCGAGATCTTTCTGTCTGTCAGGCTCTCTACGCCTTCTTCTATATCATCTGTTGATGCATCGTCAAAATGTGCTTTTGAAAATCCGTCAAACATTCTCTCTGCATCTTTATTCTGCGCATCCACCATTGTAAGAGTGTCTTTTAACAACTCGAGGGTCTTGTACAGGAAATACCGCACGGCATTCGGATGTACAAAATCTCCGTTATTGCGCAGATATGTCTCCAGACGATGCGCCAGTCTGTCGCCAGTCACTTCGCCCGGCGCTTTGAACATGGCATAAGCAATCATATTTGCAGAATCTTCACTGCGTCGCACGATCATTGCTTTGTATTTTTCCAGTTCCAGATATGCAGACTGAAAATTTTCCCAGGAATCTTTTCCGCCTTCCAGAGATGCAAGGCTGTTTCTGACCTGCATCAGCTGTCCGTCCAGATCTGGCTGTCCTGCAGACTCATCGATTGTGATCTTCTGCACCAGCGCATCCACATATTCGCTCCATTTATCCCCAACTCTTGTCAGTCCGTCTTCGCTGTATACAAAGCAGGAATTTACGATGGCTCTTGCAAACGGATCTTTATTTTTCGCCATGGATTCTACAGATTCGATATATGTTTTGATCGGATCTACATCTGCAGCCGCGATTCCCTGTGCGCGCTGCATCGCCATTCTGCGCGCCATATCTTTGTACATATTATCAAAGACAAGCCACTGGGAAGATACGCATTCTTTTGCCCATTTTAAGGCAATGTATTCTTTGATATCTTCAAACGGATAGATCAGCATGGAAGAGCCAGCTCCCGCATAACGATTACGTCCTTCTTCTTCACAGAGGCGACGGATCGTATTATCCTCAGAAGAATTGCTCCGTTTGTTCATGGAACCGATTGACTGGGCATAGATACAGTTTGCCGCATGATCCAGATACTGGTTAAAGGAATTCAGCTTGCTTCCTTCTGCGTTCTGGGCATCAAACAGGAAACAAAAATCATACGGACGCACATCATATTCATCATAACCGGAAGATCCTACCCGCGGAAACTCAATCTTTACCGTGTCCTTATAAGACTCCGGCAATGTCTGATCCCCTTTCATCAGGAATGCATCCAGCTCACGCAGCGTCGCATAAGCATTGCTGCGCAGATTATTTCTCTCTGCCTGTCCCGGAATGACCTCGTCAAAGACTTCCGGAAGAATGAAGAAACCTCTCGTAATATTTGCACTCTGGCGAAAATGGGTCTTCAGATAGTTTTTAATATACAGAGCCACCGGAAGGATCAGACCGGAACCGGTACCGCCAGCCAGAGAACTGACAATGATCACACGCAATGCCTGCTCGCCCTGTCCCTCATCCAGCTTATACAGTTCCTGAATGCCTTCATGAAGCTGTTCCATCTTTCCTGCACGAAGGGCTGTATCAAATGCAAGACGGGAAATTGCTCTTACCTGTCCTGCACCTTCTGTCAATGTCTTACTGTTTAAGATTGCATTGACCGGAAACCAGTTGTCTCTGGCATGAGTATCAATATTGAGATACTCTCCTACAGATAATTTTGTAGATGTCTGAATGATCTTGATAAACGGGTTGTCCCTCTGGATATCGCGCAGTTCGTTGATATCGGTATCAAATACTGCAAATCCCAGATGTTCCCTCTGTTCTTCTGTTACAAGCCTGGATACTTTGCAGACAATTTTGGAACCTGTTCCTCCAAGTCCTACCAGCAATGTCGGTGCTATCATAATGTCCTCCTTATTCTACGGATCAGATATCTTTGTTGTATATTCAGATGTCTGATCTTCTGGTGTTTTATCTGGTTATATACGTCTTTTTTGTACTGTCTTTTAAAACAATCTCGATGTTTTCCTGTATTTTTCTCATACGAAATATGAGTTTTTCGAAAACGCTGTCATTTTATAACATCACTACCTGTATACACGCTCTTGATTATTTCTGAGACGGCACACAGTTATAAGTAACGCCCTCGTTACGCATCACCACTGTGATGGTGCAGCTGGAACCGATCCGTAAATTCTTTACCCGATCCTCGTACACCGGACTTCCATCAAAGGTAACATTCTTTTTCTTGACATATGCAGCGGCATTGGTCACATACATCCTCCGTCCACCGGCTGCTTTTACTGCCAGCTTCGGAATGCCCGATCCTTTCGGTGTAAAACGGATCGTTGCCGTCTGCGCTTTATATGGGATCAGTGTGCTTACGATGCTCTTCTCCATCTTTCCTTTTGCTGTGATCGGTCGGATGCCGACTCTGTTTGGCACACAGTCGATACGCGGACTGCTCTGCAGGTTTTTCGGCAGATATTTTTTAATTGGCGGGATGTAACCAAGAATCACGATTGCAATGGCTGCCAGAATTGCCAGCCGGATGATGACCCAGCTCCAACGTTCCATAAAGGTTCGCTGATCATCTACATGAAGCGTTCCTGTTCCGGAACCTTTCCATGTAGCTGCCCCCTGCATACCTTCGTAGGTAATGATATAATTGTAATCTCCCGTGTAAGACTGCGGTTTTACCGTAACCGGATTCATCTTCGGCAGAAGACGGATCTCTCCGGGAACATCCGTCTTTTGCAGCTCACAGGAAAATTCGGAACCTTTTTCTTCTACCATTACAGAAAAATCTTCGATATTCGTTGCCGCCCATTGTTCTTCCGTGGGCACGACACCATTAATCGTCATCTGCACCAGGATTGGTTCTGACGTCATCTCTGCAGCCATCCCTTTGATTACAGCTACCGGACTGGATGTTTCTGTAAATTCCAGATCTTTATTGGAAAAGACGCCCATATCCAGGCTCGTGCTTACAGAATTATATTTCAGGAAATTCGCTGTCACATCGATATGCAACGTCCCTTCCATACCTCCATCGCCCTCTTCAAGGCTGATGGTATCTCCGTCCCCCACATCCGATATCACATTTCCATTGTTCGTTATCTGCGCATTATATGTAATATTACCCAGAAGGGAAGATGTCTCTACCGGATCTTCCGTACCGCCTTTGACAAAGCCGAACCGGATCTTATAATTACCGGTCTTGATGTCTGCAGCATCTACCTGATTGTCCTTTTCGTCAAACAGATATGCCCGGATCTCTACATTTGGTTTATAGAAAACTTCCACGGTGCTGGCGCCTGTCACATCCAGATCATAGGTTCCTGCATCAAAATCGCCCTGGATCGTCATGATCTGACCGGAAAGGTCGCGGTTTACTACCGCATCATCGTATCCTGACCCTGTACTGGCTTTTTCTGAATATTTTACCTGTGTGGCGCCATTCTCAGAAGTGTATTTCTTTCCATCGGATGAAGTAATACCATTAATAGAAACATTCTGACCCTGTGCAAATATCGTCATCTCTCCCATAGGAACATCAAACGATGCTTTTCCGTTCTGCACATTGGCATCCGGCAAACGGTTGCTGTTAAAAATACGGGTAGAAATTCCTGTGATCTTTGACAGGATATCACTGCTGTTTAAAGCCTCTTCATAAAAAATATTTTTAGATTCATCCGGGAGGATGCTTCCATTTGCTCCGCTTGCTGATTTTCCCATGCTCAGGAACATGACATGTACAGAAGCATCCTTGGAAGCGAAAAATTTCTGCACATCAGATTTTGCAATATGTTCAAAATCACCATCTGTCAGCACTACCAGCCACTTTTCGTCTCCCTGGGCGCTCATGAGGTCTGAATATGCTTTTTTTACAGAATTAAACGGCGTATTGCCAAGTTCTGTGACCATATCATGAACCTTCGCCACGTTGTTCTTCTGTCCGTCGCTTCCGGAAAGTGTAAGATGTGGTGCTGCATCTGATTTGTTATAGCCTCGTCGGTCAAAATCGCTCATAACGTAGACGTTCATCGTATCGTCACTGCCCAGCATGGATGCAAATACTTCCATTGCATATTTTGCCTGACACCAGCGATCCAGTGGCTGTTTTGTTCCTTCAAAATCTTTAGCCATACTTCCGGAATCATCATATACAACATTTATCACACGGGAAATCTGTGTTTCTGCTGCCGCTGCCGGGATCTGAATGCCCAAAACGCTTAATACAGTCGAACACAATATCAATAATGCCAGAACGGCAGATATTTTCTTTTTCATAGCTTCCTCCCTTGTATTACATGAATACATTTTCTTCTAAATCTGTTTTCTTCACTGCCGGGCGGTTGCCCTGTTTACAGATTAACCTATATCACAGTTTAAAATATTTTTTTTAAGTTGTCTATAACATCTATGAAATATGGCTGATTAATAAGATTTTTTATATATTTTTTACAATTATTTGTTTTTATTAAAAAAACATATTCCAGAATTTTCTGACAGATATAAAAAACTCCCCTGTGCAGAACTGCTGTTGATAAATTCAGCTGTTCTGTTGCAGGGGAATTCTATACGTTTTTTTGCCAGTTTCGTTTTTATTATAACATTCTGTTTTAGATTGTCGGGAACTGTTTTTCTTTGTATTTCTTATATTTTTCCTGTACGATATCCTGGCTCTGCATGAACTGGATACGCGTCTGTACGATTTCATTTAAATGAAGTGCACGGGCTTTGTCGATATTTCTGTCACGATCATGTCCGTGAACCGGATCAAGAATGAATTTGTATTTTCCATTCTCATCTTTTACAAGATCGCCGCCACATCCACAGACTGCACACTCAAATGGAAACTGTACGCCATCCCAGTGCGGATCGCCCGGATAGATCAGATTGGAATGACATACCGGACACATGCCTTCATCCGGATCGCCTAACCATGTTCTCTCTTCTACCGGCGTATTAACAGCCTGTGCCACATGCTCTCCGATCTCATGAGCTTTTGCAATCTGCTCATCTCTCAGCAGAACATTTCCCGGACGGCCATTTCTTGTTGCCATCATCTGGTCTACTACCTGAATAGACTGGGTAAACATACTTGCACCCAACACTTCCAGTGCCAGCGACTGCCAGTCATGACAGGATCCGCCAACTGCGATCAATCCACCTACCAGATTTGGATTTCTCTTCAGATCGCCAATCTCCAGACGGAAAGAAACCTCATATGCCAGAGCACGGTGTGCATATTTCAGATATAATGCGCTCGGTGCTAGATCATATGTCGGTACACCGATGATCAGACCATCCGATGTCTGTACTTCATTGATGATCTTGTCCATATCATCTTTCTCTTTTAATACACAGCCTGCATAGGTATCACGCACGCCACGGGCAATATCACCCATCTGCATAGTACATCCTTCACATCCGGTACACGGAATGATCTCATAATCAAACAGATTGATCAGTTTACATTCCATTCCTGCATCTTCACAGGCCATCAGAGCTTCTTTTACCAGAATCTCACTGTTTCCATTGTGTCTTCCTGCAACAATACCAATAACCTTTTTCTTCATAAAAATTGTCCCTTTCTTTTAAACCGTAACCTGACGCAAGCTCTGTTTTTCTTTGCTCCGGTATTTTTCCAGCATTATAGTCAACACTTCCATTTATCCATAACGAAAAAACAAAGCTCTATAAACAGATACTTGTATCAAACGCATTTTTCCTATGTTTATATATTAACAAATATAGATTGATAAGAAAAATTCTTCTTTTTTGTCATATTAATAAACATCTTTTATAAATATGTGATAAAATCAAATCAACAAGCAATTCCGAGGTAGTTTATGAACACTGAACAATTAAAGTATTTTATTATTACAGCAAAACATCTGAATTTTTCCGCAGCTGCCAAAGAGCTGTATGTCACACAGCCTGCGATCTCCCATCAGATTGCTGCTCTGGAAAAAGAACTGAACACAAAACTTTTCACACGAACCACCAGACACATCCAGCTGACCCGAAGCGGCGAACTTTTTCTGGAGGATGCCAAACGGATCCTGGACATGGAAGATCTGTCCCGGCAAAGAATCCAGCTGGCAAATACAGCAGTAGATACCACGCTGCGTATCGCTTACCTTCTGGAACCATGCCGTTCATTCCTTCCAAGACTCCTGCAACAGTTTCACCGTCAGTACCCCCATGTCAAACTGCAACTGACCCGCATGGTGGGAAAAATGCTGCGTGAATCTGTAGAAACCGGTCAGTATGACCTTTATTTTTCTATGGAAAAAGATCTGAATATCTCGCCATTGTCCTACCGCAGACTCTTCACAGACCGCTATCATCTGATCTGCAGTCCCAACCATCCATGTGCAGGAACAAATAAGATCGACTTTGACAAACTGGCGACAGAAACTTTTTTTATGATGAGGTCAGATGCCGGTCCTTTTATAACACGGGAAGCGCAGCAGATTCTCCGTGAAAACAAGATCACACATTCACAGATTGAATATCTGCCCAGTATGGAAGAGATCCTTTTTCTGGTAGAAGCCGGTGTTGGCATCTCTATTCTTCCCGGAAAAAGTCAGAATTTTTACCAGTCCTCCTTAGTCTATATCCCACTGGAAGGACCTCACACGACCATTTCCTTTGGTACATGCTGGCATCCGGAAAATAACAATCCCGCCATTCCATGGATTCTGGAGCTTCTTAACCATGAACCATCCCTAGAGTAAATACTTATTTCTATAGTATTTTTATATAAATATATTTTATTCAATATATATCTTAATAGATTTATATTTGTTTATAATTATTATTTAATAACATGTATTCACACTCAACTATGAAAATGAATGCTAGTTTTTGGAAAAATTATGTCATTTCATGACATTTTTTGACATTTTGCTCTTCATTTTTGAAGCAAATCATGTATAATGTTTAAGATAGGGATAAGAGCATATTTATTCAGAAAGGAGACGAAATGAAAAACCCAAGAGCAAATCTGCCTGCAAATTTTAAAAAAGCAACGATTGAAATGCTTCTATTGAAACTTCTCTCTGAAGAAGACATGTACGGCTATCAGCTTTCACAGGAGCTGAAAAAACGAAGCAATGGTACTTACACAATTCTGGAAGGATCTATGTATCCGATCCTGTACCGTCTGGAAGACAAAAATTACATTCGTGCTTACGATCAGAAAGTCGGTGTAAGACAGACGCGTGTATACTATCATCTTGAAGAATCCGGACATGAATATTTCAAAGAATTAAATGATCTTTATCATTCACTGACAGACATTATTGAATTTTTACTGCAATCATCTGCTGGAGATGCATATGATAAAGACACGATTCAGTAAAAAGGACGGGCTGGCATATTGTAATACAAACCTTTCTCAAAAAGGTCTTGCTTACTATATGCACAGCTCCTTTTTCTTATAAATATTTTTGTCTCCTCTGAAATTATGCTGGCTTTGTCAAGAGCCTCCCGGATTTAGTCTGCAACAGCCAAGCGTCTGATTAATTAAGTTTTGCTGTTCCCTATATAAGATACATATTTTTTCTCAACCAGAACTCTATTATGTTATTGAATGAAATATCTTTTACTGATTATAATCCGTTCCGATAGATATCGCTGATCACAGCCTGTGCCCGTTCTGATTCCTTTTTCTGAATGATCTGCTCCCGGTCACTGAGGATCGCCAGCATCTCATCGATCAGATCTTCCACCCGCGGCTGACTGATCCGATACAAATACCCCAGCATTCTTGTCGCTGTATAATCTGTATTCATATGCTTGTATGCGATCTCTGCACATAGCTCCTTCGGATATCCTTTATCCAATAAAACTTTGTATAGTTCATCTGTTCTTTCTGCGGCCATTTTTATGCTTCCTTTTCCTGAACCCCTCTTATATTCGATATTTAATATTGGAAGAAATACATTTATGCGATCTTTTATGTTTCACATATTATATTACCACTCCATCACAATGATCCATCTCATGCTGAATGATCTGTGCGATCCAGTCAGAATAGGTTCCATGCTGTTTCTGGAAATTGCCATCAAGATAATCCACTTCGATTTCTTTATAGCGTGTGCAAGGTCTTGCCCCCTCCAGTGACAGACAGCTTTCTTCCGTCTGATAACGCCCGGATCTCCTTGTAATCACAGGATTGACCATTGCAAACTGAAACGGACCTGCTGCCACCACAATGATCGCCTTATTCACACCGATCATATTGGCTGCCATGCCTACACAGATGTCTCTGTTTGCCCGCAAAGTATCCATAAGATCCGTAACAACCTGCTGATCTGCTTCGGTGGCAAGCTGTGCTTTTTTTGCAAAAATATGTTTCCCTTTTACAATATCTTTAACCATAGGTTTTGTACTCTCCATTCTTTTGCTGCTTTATACATATACTCTTACTATCTTTTTATATTTTTTACCCATACCTAAATTATTTGGTGTTTCCAAACTGATGAATCTGTGGGCCAGTACAGATACTGGAAAACATACGCATAAACTGAGGCACATTACCACAAATACCCACGACTTCCATTTTGCACTTTTCCGCCATGCAGAAATCCGTTTCTTATATCCCATTTCCTGTTTTATCCGAAGCAGATATTCCTCAATATCCGCAGAAACGGCATGACCATCACAGACAATTTTCCACATCCATCTGCATTTTTGCAGATACTTACCCACAAAGATCAGGGTTCCAATCCACCATACGGTGCATAAGATTCCTGCCATGAGCCTGCTCCACCCGATTCTAGAAAAAACATATCCATTATAAAAAAATGTACGATTCAATATATATGCCACAGGAATCAGATAGGACATCGCTTGCCATTTCAGTGCCTGATAGTTCAGCAAAAGGCACTGTTCCGTTTTGGATATCCGATACCAGATACACAGAATCAGTCCAAATACCATTCCCTGTATGCTGTTCAAAATCAGTATGCTGCACAGATCAATCATCCAGTTCATCCAACATTCTTCTGAGTTTCTGTTTATCCTCTTCTGTCAGTTTTTCATCTTTATAAAGATTTGCTACCAGATCCAGTGCCGAACCGTCATACCATTCATCTACCAGCTGTTCCGTAAGATTTTCCCGGTAACCATCCTCACTGACCAGTGCATTGATATAAGAATATTTTCCTTTCGTATGCAGCTCGATCAGTCCTTTTTCCTGAAGCTGTGTCAGATAAGTGCGGATCGTCGTTTTTCCGCTGCCGCTGGGACCAAGCAGTGCGATCAATTTTCAGCATTTTCTGCCTGTGTATTCTTCCCGCCGTCATAGATTTCCGATGTAGAATACCAGATTTTCTGCTCCACAGGGTCCTTTTCACAGATTTTTCCGATAATCTGCGTCAGAATAGACACCTGTTCCTCGTAATTCTGGTTGACGGTTCCATAGATTTTTCCCTGTGTGACCAGTTCATGCACGTCCTGTTTATCATTGATGCCAAGGATAACTGGCAGCGGATATCCCTGCTCGGCATAATACTGATACACCCCCAGAGCCATATCGTCATTGTTGCAGATTACTGCCTCCGCGGACTGTATGGTTGCCGCATCCATAGCCGCCAGGCCCTGATATGCCTCCGACTGATTCCAGTCTGCGGAAAAATCGGCCAGCTGCTTCAACGGCAGCATTCCCTGTGTGCTTTCCAGAAATGCATTGGTCCTGCGAATCGTATCATAATGGGAAGATTCTCCTTCCACTAAAATATAATCAATTTTACCATTGTGATTTCGATCTATGCCTGCACGGTCTTTTTCCCATGCAGACGTCAGCATCGCCCCCTGCAAAGAACCTGCTGCCTTGCCATCTGCCCCCACATACCAGATCTGCTCTCCGATATCCAGATCCTCCCGATTGGGCTCACGGTTAAACAAAATGACCGGCGTGGAACAGTTATTGGCCCGGGACATGATCTGTGCGCCTGCAGACGGATTTACCAAATTCAGCACCAGGATATCCATGTCCTGTTTGATCAGGTAATCCAGCTGCTTTGCCTGCCTTGATTCACTGTTTTCTGCATCCAGGATCTCATATTGCAAGGTTACATCACGATCTTTAAAATATGCCATCAGATGGTCTTCCAGTTTTCCGGTCATCTCTGCAATATACGCATCATCCAGATTATAGACTGCGATTCCCACACGCAGGATGTGATCCGTTGTATGGTGTTTTTTCTGCCCTGTAAATAAAACCAGAAAAATACATATTATGATCACGATCACACTGATCAGAAACAAGAGGGATCCTTTTTTTCTTTTTGCTGCTTTGTTTCTTTCCATAACTTCTGCCACTTATATCCTTTTCTGCCCTTTACGTCTGTACGATCATTCACTCAGCAGAGAATTATATTTCCCTGACCGAATATCCTCCGCGGTCAGTTTCAGAGGATCCACAATTACATTCTTCCGTACTTTCCCGGATGTTTCTGCCAATGTTTTTACTGCTGTATATCCTACCTGATATTCACTTACTACCTCTACGGAAGTTCTTATCCCATCAAGAAGTTCCTGTATCTCAGCCGGCTCCAGATGTTCCGCAACAGCTGCAGCATCATCCTGAACTGTCTTACCACAGGATATTGCCGCCAGTTCTGACAATGCTTTTTGGTCTGCTCCGCCGATCCTCAGCACTGGAAGTTCCGCCGTTACTGTACCATTTTCATTTCCGTTGAAAAAATCTTCAGGATGCAAAAGAAAAATTCCATGAATGCCCTGATTTTCTTTTGCAGATAACATCTGCGTCAGCCCTTCCACGGTCAGATTTTCCTGATACCATACACGGATCTCCGTCTGATTTTCCCGTGCATAATCCCGGATGCCTGCCATAATCTCTCCATATTTCACTTCGCTGTCTTTCGCTGTAATGACACATATGCGCACCGGCTCTGACTTTTTTTGCATCTGATGCAGTGACACCCGCCATACAACTGCAGCCAGCAGAATCAGAGTCAATACTATAAAGATATATTTTTCTTTTTTACTCCGCAACATACTCACTTACCTTTGGCAATAAAATTTTTACGGTCGTTCCTTCATCCAGTTCACTCTGTATGGAAATGCCATAGTTTTCTCCATACAGAAGCTTGATTCTGGAATCTACATTATAGACGCCAACACCAGAACCTTTTCCGGATGTTTTTCTGATATCATGATGGAGGATCTTTTCTACCTGTTCTTCTGTCATGCCTTCTCCATTGTCAGAAACTTCGATACAGATATCTTCTCCATGCTCCTGAATGGATAAGATGATCTCACCATCGCCAAACATATTTTCCACGCCATAGTAAATGGCATTTTCCAGGATTGGCTGTATCGTAATCTTGGGACAGAGATATTCCATCAGTGACTCATCAATATTCAGCTCAAAATCAAATTTATCCTGAAAACGGATATTTTGAATGGACAGATAGCTGGTGGCATGTTCCACTTCCTGCCGTAATGGGATGATATCTTTTCCCTTGCTCAGCGCCACCCGGAAAAACCGCGCCAGCAAAGATACCATTTTCCCTGCGCCTTCATACTGTTTTCCCTGTATCATCCAGATAATGGAATCCAATGTATTGTACAGAAAATGGGGGGAGATCTGCGCCTGCAATAACCGACGCTCCATATGCCGTTTCTCCTGTTCCTGAGAGATGCTGCGATCCATCAGCTCCTGGATCTCGCCCGCCATCTGGTTAAATCCCTGTTCCAGTGAACTGATCTCACCGATTCCCGTTTCATCCACACGGACATCCAGTTTTCCCACTCCAAAGGACTGGATTGCCTGATGCAGTCTGCTCACTGGTTTTGTAATCTTCTGTATCAGAATCACATCCACGCCAAGCATAAGTATCCCTGCCAAACATAAAAAACTGAAAATAAGCTGATAGATCTTCATATTTTCCTTCTGTACGCTGCTCAGGGAACTGACCATGACCAGCTTCCAACCTGTATATCCAATCTTATGTGTTCCAAGCATCCACACACCCTGCCTGTTGCGGATATTCATATAACTGTTTTCTGAATCCAGATATTCATAAGACCATTCCTCAGAAATGCCGCACTCAAGCTTTTTCTGATAGGGATGATACAGAATCTCATCTTCGCCATCCAGCAGATAACAATATTCCTTCGCCGTACTTCCGTAAGATTCCAGTGCCGCATCCAGATCCTGCACGGGAAAATAAAAGACCAGCACCCCTTCGTAACTTTCTCCTCCTGTAGTCAGTTCCACACTCCGACTGACCGGGATCACACGGATCACGCCACTGTCACTGTTTTGAAGACAATAACTGCCAAAATGCGCTGACTCAATATGAGTGATCGTATCCTGAAACCAGTCCGTCTCTGTTACATTGACAACCTCCGTTTTACTGCTGCCCCAGATACATCGGCCTTCCTCATCATACAGATCAATGCGGCTGACTTTATCTTTCTCATGCTGATACACCAGATTCATAATCTGGCCAAAGGTTTCCGACTGATAATCATAACCCTTCATGCTCTGATAATAGGTCTCATTCAGCAGATCTGTCATACGATAAATCTCCCGTTCCACACTGTAAGAGATTGATTCCGCCTGATGTTCCATATCACTCCTTACATTGCCAGAAATCCATCCTGAGATCCAATGAGAAAAAAACAGGATCAGCGCCACAATGCATACCGTGACCGACACGGAAAACACCAGTGGGAAAAGCACACGGATACTGATATTTTTTTCTCTAACTCTCGCCATTATCGCCTTCATGCTCTCTCCTCAGTTTCCGGTACTTTGCCGGCGACACATTTCTGTTTTTCTTAAATACATAACTGAAATAATTCGGTTCCAGATACCCCACCATCTCACCGATCTCCCGGCTTTTGTATTCTGTGGTAAGAAGCAGATGCTCTGCCTCCTCCATCCGTTTATCCGTAATGTAACTTAAAAAGCCTGTGCCATATGCTTTGCGAAACACCTTGGAAAAATGAGAAGCGCTTATATGTAGCATCTGACACACTGTATCCACTGACAGTTCCGGATCACTGTAATGACTGTCCACATATTCCTTCGCCTGACGGGCCAGTATGCTACTCTGATCTACTTCCCGTTCCCGGATAGCATGATTTGTATACATACAGTAATGTAGCAGCCAGTTATTAAGCTCACTTCCATCCTGAAAAGAAAACAGCTTGACCGCCATATGTTTGGATCCTGCCATCCCCTCTTCGTCTTCAATCTCATATCTTCGGTACAGTTTCGCCAGTGCAAATACAATCTGAATGATCGCCATCTGATATTCATTAAAACTGTAATGACAGCTCTGGATTTTCCCAAGAAGCTGCTGCACTTCACGGCGCACATCCTCTTCGTTTCCGTGCTTGATACTGTATTCCAGATCCTCACTCTCCTGCTGCCAGTCCGAACGGCTTTCCTCTTCCGAATATAATAAATCACTGAACAGCGTCATACATTCATCCTCAGACACCAAGTTATACTCCAGCGCTTCTTTTGCCTGTTGATAAGCCAACGGTAATTCCTCCGGTCTGTGGATAACGCTGCTCATCCCACAGGAAAAAGAACTGTGAAAGATTTTTTCCGCCATGCGTGCTGTCTCATTCATTGATTTCACGATATTTCCTGTTTTCTCCGGCGTCTCAAGGCAGAAAATATAAATAAGCCGGTCAAAATAACGCACAGAATAAAATTTCCCCACTTTTTCCAACATTTCTGTAAGCATTTCTTCCACGGAGATCGCCGTCAGAAAATCTCCTTCCGGTTCCGGAATGCTCACGATCAACACCTGCATACAGGGCATATCGAAGCTGACATCCAGACGCTGTAACTGCTGCAGGATATCCTCTTTGTTTTTTCCTGAGCGCAGCAGCTGCATAAAATACCTCTGCCGCACAAAGGGCAGACTTTCCTGATAGATACGTTTCTGCCGTTCCCGGTCGATCCTTGCATCATACTCCTGCTCCAGTTCATCATGCATCCGCTGCAGCAGGGCACTCATCTCGGGATAATCGATGGGCTTTAACAGATATTCTGATACGCCATAATGGATAGCGCTTCTCGCATACTCAAATTCATCAAACCCGGAAAAAAGAACCATCTTTACCTGCATAAAATCTTCGTGGATATGCTTTGCCAGCTCGATTCCTGTCATAAACGGCATCTTAATGTCACTGATCAGCAGATCCGGATGATGCAGCTGCGTTAATTCCAGCGCTTCCTGTCCGTTATCTGCCGTTGCGATTACCTGATATCCCAGTTCTTCCCAGGGAACGCCATGAAGCATACCCTGTAAGATCTGTTTTTCATCATCCACTAAAATAATCGAAAATGTCCGCATATTGTTCCTCCAAACGGGCTCTCAAATTCTGATTTTCTGATGCATTGATACATCAGGATTTACGCTTATCTTACTGCAAATGAATAAGAAGTATGAGACCGAAATACCTGTCCTTTTCGCAAAATGACAGAGGGCTCTTTCTCTACATGAATGGAATTCGGCTGCAACTGCGTCTCCAGTGCCACGCCATCACCATTCTCATACGGTTTTCCATTTTTTCCATTCGCGCCTCCTGCAAGGAAATTTCCGGAATATAACTGTACCTGTGGCGCGCTGGTATGAATGTGCAGTTCTCTGCCGGAAGGCTCATGATAGAGAATAATCTGTTCATCTCCCTGATTTAAAACAAAAGTATGGTCGTAACCGCCGGCATTTTTCAGCTGCTCATCTTTATCCTGAATATGTTCCCCGATTTCATGCATCTGACGGAAATCAAAAGGCGTTCCCTCCACTTCATGCAATTCTCCCGTTGCCAGACAGCCATCATCCACACAGCCAAACTGATCCGCATTCAGATACAGTTGATGATGATAGATCTTCTCCTGCCCTGCAGACAGATTGAAGTAAGAATGATTGGTCAGATTAACGATCGTGTCCTGATCTGCAGTCGCACAGTAATTGATCTCAAGTGAATGTTCCGTAAGAATATAATCCACTTTTACCTGAAGCGTCCCCGGATACCCTTCCTCTCCATCTGGTGATACGCAGGTAAAACGAATGCCGTCTGCCAGAATCTCATAGTCAAACAGCTTCTGATCAAAACCGCTGTCCCCGCCATGAAGATGGTTCTTTCCATTGTTGGCAGCTAATGTGTAGTGTTTTCCATTCAGGTCGAACTGCGCATCACCGATCCGATTTGCAATCCTTCCTACCAGAGCGCCAAAATAGCTTCCATCTGTCTTGCTGTCCTCAATATGTTCAAACCCAAGAACCACATCTCCGTAGACGCCATTTCTGTCCGGCACAAAAACAGACAGGATCGTACATCCGAGATTCGTTACGATAACCCGGATCTCCTTCTGTTTCATTTCAAAAATAACAATGCCATTCTCTCTTTTTTCCAGTATCTTTGTCTCTGTCATAAGTCCCCCATATCCTTTCTGTCAGTTCTCTCTTATGTTGATTTATTTCCTGATAAATTATTATTGTAATATCATTATTGTTCTGATATATATTTCTGTTAGTGGATACACACAAAAATATATCAGACCTGTCCATCATCTGTTCCGCTTATATGCTTTACAAATTCATTTCTTTTTCTGAACTCATTATTACATTTATATACAACAATATCAACCGTCCACATGCAGACGATTGATATGTTTTACGTTCTTTATTTTTTTGAATATCATTATCTATAATCATTCCTGATTTAACGCATCCAGAAATCTCCGAAACGCCGTTCTTCCTTCCGGTGTCCGTTTGAACACGCCTGCATCTTCCAGGACGCTGCAAAATACCTGTCCCACTTCCTTATGAAGGATCTCTGTCAGCATATCCTCCTGAAGCTTCTGCATATTTTCTCTCCACAGTCCCGGATATTTTTTGTTGATATCCTCCGCCCAGACAGCATGAGACGCCGTCCGTGGATCCGCAGTCAGATCTTTTTTTTGCAGCATGGCATCCCTCAGCACCTGCAACTCTTCTTTCAGACGGGCAGGAAGTACCGCAAGTCCCATGACCTCGATCAGACCGATATTTTCTTTTTTAATATGATGTTTTTCCGCATGGGGATGAAAAACGCCAAGGGGATGTTCTTCTGTCGTAATATTATTTCGCAGCACCAGATCCAACTCGTAAGCTTCGCCTCTTCGTCTTGCGATCGGTGTGATCGTGGAATGGAGCACGCCATCTGTCTCACAGAAAATAAAAGCGTCCGCATCGGTATAATTGCGCCAGCAATTTAAAATATGTTCTGCTGCCTCTGCGATCCGTATCCGGTCGTTTCCATTCAGACGAATAACGGACATTGGCCATTTCACGATTCCACAGGATATATCTTCAAAATCTTTCAGCTCAAAGCTCTCCTCCACCTTCGCCCGAGCCATAGCAAACTCATAATTACCACCCTGATAGTGATCATGGCTGAGTACACTTCCTCCCACGATAGGCAGATCTGCATTGGAACCTATAAAATAATGAGGAAAAACTGTTACAAATTCCAGCAGATTTTCAAAAGTGCCACGGTCAATATGCATCGGTGTATGTTCTTTATTCAATACGATACAATGCTCATTATAATATACATAAGGACTGTACTGCATATAATAAGATTTCCCATTGAGCGTTATCGGGATCAGCCGGTGATTCTGTCTGGCAGGATGATTCAGATGTCCTGCATATCCTTCATTTTCCGCACACAGGAGACATTTTGGATATCCGCTTGCTTTCATCTTGCCTGCTGCAGCAATCGCCCGCGGGTCTTTCTCCGGTTTTGAGAGGTTGATGGTAATATCCATAGTTCCATATTCTGTATCTACCGTCCATTTTCGGTCTTTTCTGATCCGATCCCGGCGGATATAATTGGTATCCTGGGAAAATGCATAATACCAGTCGGTCGCCTCTTTTGGGGAATCTTTATATTTTGTCTGAAACGTTTCGATCACTTCTGACGGACGGGGGGTAAAAAGGCCCATCAGCTTTGTATCAAACAGATCACAGTATGCAGCAGAGTCCCCTTCCAGTATTCCCTGTTTACAGGCAATCTTACACAATCCATCCAAAATCTCATGGATTGGCGGAAGTTCAACTGTTTCCACCAGACCTTCAAATCCATGTAAGTCCAACGCTTCCAGTACCCGGTTTGCCGCCCAGTTGCGGTCAGTTTCCCGAATCCAGCCTTTTTCCTGTACATAAGTTACCAGCTGTGAGATTCTTAATTCTATATTGTCAGATTCCTGCATCAACACTTTTTTCACGCTCCCTGTTCTCTGTATCCTATATCTATCGATTTATTTTTACTTATTTATGATTCTCTTTATCCTGTTTAAAAAACGATTTCTATATTCTTTACTGCTATCTTTTTAGGATATTTTAAAACATAGTTATTTTTTCTACAGCCTTCAACTGAAACATCTCTATTCCGCAATCTTTGATTGACGGCATAAATAGATACAATAATGCATTGTTCCAGATCCGTTTATAAGATCTGAATACCGCCGGCTTCGCGAATCCGCAGCTTATGACAGCTGTCTGCTCCAAACAATCTGTTCATCGCATCCCGATACGTTTCTGCCAGATGATCCGGCACAAATGCCTGAATTGTTCCTGCAAAACCGCCACCATGCACACGGCAGGCGCCTTCTGAACCAAGGATTCTCTCACTGAGCATTAAAGCAAGGGATATTCCCTGCTCATCTGCCTTATGTGTTGAATACAGATTCTGCAGCCATTTTGCAGAAGAATTACCGGATTCTGTCACAAGCTGAAGGAATCGCGGCATATTTTTCTCATCCAACGCCTGCACTTCTTTTGCCACTCTGGCATTATCACCATAATAATGCGCTGCACGGAGTACTGCGCGATGAGAGCAGGTATTTCGAAGCTGCGGAAGCGCACGGTAGAAATCTTCTTCCGAAACTTCACTGAGATACTCTTTTCCAAACTGCTGTGCCACCTGACGCATCTCTGTTGGAATGCTCACATAATCATCCGTCAGATCTGCATGGCTTCCTTTCGTATCAGTAATGAAAAGGCTGTAACCTTCTTTTGCAAAATCACAGGTATGTTTTTCAATGACCGGATCTGCAATATTGCCAAAGTCAATAAATACAAATCCTCCTACAGAAGAAACCATCTGGTCCATAAGACCGCTCTGTTTTCCAAAATACTGATTTTCTGCAATCTGTCCCATTTTGGCAATAGTTACTGCACCGGCATTACCGCCATTATAATGCTGATCCAAAATCGTTCCCATCAGCACCTCAAACGCTGCAGAGGAAGACAGACCGCTGCCCCCCAGCACATCCGAAGTAATATATGCATTAAATCCACCGATCTTAGCGCCCAACACTTCAAACTGCGCTGCCATTCCCCTGATCAGGGAAGCTGTCATGCCTTTTTCTTCCGGTCTGATCTTCAGATCAGAAAGGTCGATGATCTCCGGATCATATCCCTCTGACTGCATGCGGATAACACCATCCTGATGAAAAGATACAACAGCAATGGCATCCAGATTAATCGCTGCCGCCAGCACACATCCATGCTGGTGATCCGTATGATTTCCACACACTTCACTTCTGCCTGGCGCGGAAAAAATACTGATTTCTCCACAACCAGGATAATATTCCTGAAACTTATCCACAGCATTCCGATATCTTATCCTCTGTATGTCTAAAGCTTCTTTTCCGTAAAGCGCAGTCAGCACTTCATCAAACTGCCCTTCTTCCAAACCTTTGATACAAGCATGGATCTCCATAATTGATCTTATCCTTACCTTTCTCATTTCATCTATTTTATTTATACGTTACTAATATTCTCTTATTTACCGTGCGCACATATCCGTGCACCCTTGCAAGCGTTTATTTTATCTCCACGCCATCCATTGCTTCCGGATGTCCGGAGATAGCTGCTGTAATTTTCTTCATAACATTATCATGCAATTTGTATTTCTTTTTGTAAACCACATATGCGAATATAACGCCAATGGTAGGAATAATACACATCAGAACACGGATAGAATTCTGTGTCAGCAGAGACTGTACCTGATGCGGCACATAACCGGTCAGCTGTAATGCAAATCCGATGGAGATAGAAGTCAGAGCCGCCGTAAATTTAACGATCAATGTCTGTAAGGAGAATACGACGCCTTCATTTCGTGTTCCGATCCTGTACTCGCCATAATCTACAACATCAGCAAGAAATACTGTAGCACATCCAAGTTCCAGACCTGTACCCATTTTAACGATGACGCCTGCGATCGCTGTCAATGCGATATTACCCGGGCAGATAAAACCAACTGCCAGAAGCAGCATCAGACCGATTGGCGGAAGGATGCATGCCAGCATAAATGCTTTCTTTCTGGAAAGAATTTTTGTTACTTTCGGGAAAACCAGAAGTCCTACGATCTCTGCCACCGATGCGCTGATCATAAATGCGGACAACATTCCCGCGTTATTGCATACATAGCTGAAATAATAGGTTGCAACACCCATAATAAACTGGATTGCAACATTATAAAGCAGAATCAGAAGCACTGCCCATCTCAGCTGGTCATTTTTCTTGATAACTGTAAAAATATCTTTGAATTTCAGTTTTTCAGAAGAAGAACTGCTTGTCTGAATCTTCGGAAGATTAAATACACAAACTGCCATGGTAAAAATAAATATGATAGCAATAATAATAGCAAATCTGTGATATCCCAGATAATTTCCACCCAGACCTTTGATAATCTGTACGCCAAATCCCGCAATGATCAGAGACTGACCGATACTCGCAAAAATTCTCGGTAATACAGATACTTTTTCCCGCTCTTCCGGATCAGAAGTCAGATTCGGAATAATAGACCAGTAAGGTATATCCATAATCGTGTAGGTCATTCCCCATAAAATATAAATCACTGTTGCAAATACACACAGACCCACACCTGACAGATGAAAATCTGTAAATACAGTAATAAATACAAATGCATTGATCAATGTTCCCAGAACCAGCCATGGTACAAACTTACCAAACCGGCTTCTCGTATTATCTACGATCATTCCCATAAACAGATCATTAAACGCATCCCATATCTTTGCTACAAAAAACATAGATCCGATAAAAGCCGGCGCTACTTTAATAATGTCTGTAAAATAGATCATGGAAAACGTAGCGATCATTCCATAGATCAGATCTTTTCCCAGAGCGCCAAAGGCAAAAGAATATTTAACCCGGCCTGGGATCTTGCCCTGATAAACCACATTACTTACTTTTTGCTCACTCATAATACTTCCTCCTGTAATTTTTTCGAGTGCTGTCTTTTTTCTGTAACAAAGTTTATCATTTTATAAAAAAATAGAAATTCGATTTTCTGTTTAAAAAAATACGAATTTCTGTCTTATTGTTTTTCTGTACTTTACAATTTATGTTCTTATTGTTTACAATTCTCTTTGGCTGATAAAAAAAAGAAGTCCAGGTTTCTGAACTTCTTTCAAGAGGCGACAACCGGATTTGAACCGGTGATAGAGGTGTTGCAGACCTTTGCCTTACCACTTGGCTATGTCGCCTTAAGCTATTTGATTATAGCATTCATAAATACTTCCGTCAACTGCTAAATAGAAGATTTATGAAAATGACTCCAACGGGAATCGAACCCGTGTTACCGCCGTGAAAGGGCGATGTCTTAACCGCTTGACCATGGAGCCGTATATTTATTTGTCACTGTGTTTTTCACACGACCGAGATTTAATATATCATAAACTCGGTTGTTTGGCAAGTGTTTTTTTGAATTTTCCGAAAAATTTTTATTTTTCAGATTTTTTCTTATTTTCTGCGGACAGCAAAAGCTTTGCCTGCTTTTTTCTGTCCGCATCTTGTCCGGTTCATAATCGTAATAACGAATCCATATGTCCCTTACAGAAGTGTATGATATAAAATCAAACGTGTTACATCAGAATCAGATCTTACATGCCCCTGTCGTCATCTTAATTATTAGCGATTGTGATCTATCCTGTCCATATGCTCAATCAGCCGGAATATCTGACTTGTATATCCCCACTCATTGTCATAGAAACAGATGACCTTGAAAAAGTGGGAATTCACTTGAATTCCCTGCCTTGCATCAAAGATCGATGCATGTGAATCTCCGATAAAATCGGAAGATACCACTTCATCCTCTACATAATCCAAAATGCCGGACAAATATGTCTCAGAGGCCTCCCGGACTTTTTTGCAGATCTCATCATATGATGCCGGCTGCTTTAACGCTACATTCAGATCAACAATTGATACATCTGAAGTTGGAACCCTGTAAGAAATACCACTCATCTTATCCTTTAAAGCCGGAATGACAAGCGAGATTGCTTTTGCGGCTCCCGTTGTAGATGGAATCAGGTTACCAAATGCCGAACGTCCGGTTCTCCAGTCTTTCTGGGAACGGCTGTCCACAACCTTTTGTTTTGCAGTTGCAGCATGAATCGTTGACATCAACCCATATTCGATTCCATAATTATCTTCCAGAACTTTACAGATTGGTGCAAGACAATTCGTAGTACATGATGCATTCGATACAACCGGCATATCCGATGTATATTTGTCATGGTTGATTCCCATGATAAATGTCGGTGTATCCCCATCTTTTGCCGGTGCTGAGATAATAACTTTCTTCGCACCGCCTTCTAAATGGGCTTTTGCCTTTTCCGTTGTACAGTATGCACCTGTTGCATCAATAATATACTCTGCACCACATGCTCCCCATGGAATCAATGCCGCATCTGATTCTGAAAATACAGGAATCTTCTGTCCTTCAATGATCAGTCCATTCTCATATGTATCCAGTTCTCCCTGAAAACGTCCAAATGTAGAATCATACCGGATCATATACTTCATATAACCCAGGTCTGCATTCCGTACATTGATTCCGCATACTTTAAAAGTGTCTGGTTGATTAATGGCGATACGGAGTGCTACGCGTCCAATACGTCCAAATCCGTTAATGCCGATTGAAATTGCCATGTTACAATTACCTCCTATAAGACATACTTGTCTGCCGGTTATCCTGTTCCGGTCTCTGTTGTTAGAGGGGCACTGTTTTTGGCTCTTTCTGATTCTTTTTGTACTCTGTTGTCAATGTAACATAGGACGCTATAAAATGCAACACATCCAAAAGTAATTAAAATATTAACGATTTTTACATCTGATCGGCTTTCTCGACGAATCCCCGGATGACGTTACATGAATTATGAAGCTGCTCTTTTTCTTTCTCTGTCAGGGAGATTTCCAGAATCTCTTCCACACCGTTTTTCCCGATTACACATGGTACTCCCGCCGGAATACCCTGTTCTCCATATTCTCCTTCAAGGAGAACGGATACCGGAAGGATCCTCTTTTCATCATGCATGACTGCTCTTGTAATATTGCTGAGTACGGCACCGATTCCAAATTCTGTACAGCCTTTTCCTTCTACGATGTGAAATCCACAGACCTTATCCTCCGCACTGATCTTATCAAAATCCATTTTATCCCGGTATTCCGGATGAATGCTCAGGTATTCTTTTACCGGTATTCCGCCAATCTGTATATGTGATACCGGAATGAACTGTGAATCCCCATGCTCACCCATACAATAAGCCTGAATGGAATGACGGCTTACGCCGGTGATCTCAGATAACATTCTGCGGAGTCTTGCTGAATCCAGAGATGTTCCGGTGCTGAATACCTGATTTCTTGGAAGTCCCAGTCTTTTTCTTAAAAAATCAGCAATGATGTCTGCCGGGTTGGAAATGCTGATCAGAATCCCATGGAATCCTGACTCTTTTAACGGTCCTACGATCGTATTCATCATCTTGATCGAATCATCGAACATATCCAGCCTTGTCTGTCCCGGAAGACGGCTCTTTCCGGCCGCCATCACAACGATATGCGCATCCGCACAGTCGCAATAATCTCCGGCTCTCACTGTAAAATCTCTGTCCAGATTAGAGGCCATATCATCAAGATCAAGTGCCTGCATTGCCGCTTTATTCTTATCTATATCAATATATACGATCTCCGTTGCCAGTCCCTGCATCATAAGACTCAGTCCGCAATGAGATCCTACATGTCCTGCTCCGATAATTACAATTTTCCCATTTTTTACTGCTTTCATTTTTTCATTCCTCCGTCTTTTCCTGGGTAGTATCAATATGTTATTCATTCTAGCACTATTGGTATTACCTGTAAATAGAGTGCGCTCTGTTTTTTCCTTTTTGGAACCACAAAAAGCTCCTCAACTTTCGTTGAAGAGCTTTCCGTCTTTTAAAAATCTAGAGAATGGATTTTTTAGAAGCACATTTTTCGGGGTTGAA
>ERZ773103.63-NODE-63-length-98040-cov-7.812828_pt1 | contig 98040 bp, 81 predicted proteins | sample MGYA00511118_ERZ773103 | MGnify/ENA primary metagenome ERZ773103 (study PRJEB29015, sample SAMEA2737821) | human gut metagenome | biome: human gut; feature: human-associated habitat; material: faeces | place: China | collected 2012 ... | reverse complement strand
GTGGCAATGTGAAACCGTCAAAAGAGGATATGATTGTTACGAGAAAGCTGCAGAAGTGCGGACAGCTACTGGGGATAGAATTGCTGGATCATATCATTGTCGGTGGAACTAATGGAAAGATGCTCAGCTTCCGAGAAGAAAAGATGTTGAATGTGACAGGAAGGATGGATTGGGAGAGATAGAAGAAAAAAGAATTAGAAGTTTTTATTTATTGTAATATTTCATGTAGCGGCATTAGTAAAATAGTGTCGCTACAAAAAGCTGACTTATACATTGATATTATATGCATAACTCAAAATAAAATTGTTAAAAATAGAAAAAGAAACAATATATAACGAAAAAATCTCTAAATAAGAAAATTTACATTGACTGAGAGAAGAGTAAAACATATAATAAAGGTGGAGGTGTATAAGAATGTTAGTAAAAGTAAGTGTTGAAAATTTTAAATCTTTTGATAAAGCAGCAGAGCTGACAATGATTTCCTCAAATAAAATACGAACAAATGCAAATCACAGGTTAAAGATAAAAAGTACCCAGTTATTAAAATATGCAGTAGTTTATGGAGCAAATGCATCTGGAAAGACCAATCTGGCATTGTTCTTTAAATTTTTTAAAGATAGTGTCTGCAATGGTATTCCGATAGAAGCTACACAGATGTTTTGTAAGAATCGGCAGGAGAATAAGGAACGAGAAAGTAGTTTTGAAATTCAGATTACTGTAGGTGACAAATTTTATGCCTATGGTTTTTCTGCAGTTTTAAGCAGACGAAAAGTAACCGGAGAATGGTTATATGAATTATATCAGAATGGTTCAGCAAAATGTCTCTTTGAACGAGAAGGAAGTAAACGTCCGGTGTTAAATGATGGTATTACGCTGACAAACACAGAAAAAAATAAATTTGAAACCTATGCAGATGATTTTGAAGGAAATGAAACATCTTTGTTCCTGACAGAAATGAATCGTGGAAAAAAATATAGCACACGATCTAAATTATTGTTCTTCCGGGATGTATATGACTGGATTCAGAATCATATTTCGATTATCACACCGGATACGCCATTGATTGATTTGGAATATTATTATGATGATAATTCGCTGAAGCTGATTAACAAATTGATCAAAACATTTGATACGGGTATCAGCCAGGTAAAAATTGAAGAAATTACATTGGATGAGTTATCAAATGCATTGCCGAAATCAGTATTTGATAAGATGATGCAGCATGTAAAAAATAGAATGGAAGAGCAGGAAGAACCATCATTCAGAATGACGATGAGGTCGAAGGAAACTTTCTTTAATATCGAAGTTGAAGGACATTCTGAACCGAAGGTCACAACAATCCGGTTGCATCATAATAAGTCATTTTATGAGTTCGGTTTTGATGAAGAGTCTGATGGAACAAGAAGATTATTCGATTTGATGGATATGCTGTTGAATAAACGAGAAGATGTTCTTTATGTTGTGGATGAATTGGAGAGAAGCTTACATCCGAAGCTGACAGAACGATTTTTGCAATTGTTTATGCAGCTACATGATGAGCAGCGTATGCAGCTATTGTTCACTACACATGAATCATCCATTATGGATCAGGCTATTTTTAGAAGGGATGAAATCTGGTTTGTAGAACGTAACGCAGAAAATGCAAGCTCTATTTATTCCTTAGATCGTTTCAAGGAGAGGTATGATAAAGTGTTGAGCAAGGCATATCTGGAAGGAAGATATGGTGCGATACCGGTATTTTCAACATTCGACTTTAGAGAGGAGGAGTAGCCTTGGCTCCAGTAAGAAGTTATACGAATTGGAATAGCAGAACTACAGATGAAGAAGAACAGATTGAGCCTTATCGTAAGTACTTTTTCATATGTGAGGGTGCAAATACTGAAACATGGTATTTCAAAAAGTTAATTGATATCCGAAAAGAGTTAAATATTCATCAATGTAAGGGACAGATTACATGTAATATTGGTCGGATTATTGATGATATTCGGAATGATGATGGAAAATAAAACATAAAATGCACAGAACAAACATTCGGTTTGTTCTGTACTTTTTTTATCCTGAATGATATACTGGACAAGTAACATACTAAGAACACAACTACTATTTCTAAAATATCACCGCCAGCTTAGAGCGGATCAGGAGAAATCATATGGATCATTTTGAATTAGTATCTGAATATCAGCCAACTGGGGATCAGCCGAAAGCCATCGCAGATCTCGTGGCAGGTTTTAAAGAGGGGAATCAGTGCCAGACATTGCTTGGCGTCACCGGATCCGGTAAGACATTTACCATGGCGAATGTCATTCAGGAATTGAATAAACCAACGCTGATCATTGCGCATAATAAGACATTGGCTGCACAGTTATACGGAGAGTTCAAAGAGTTCTTTCCGAATAACGCAGTGGAATATTTTGTCTCCTATTATGACTACTACCAGCCGGAGGCTTATGTTCCATCCTCTGACACATATATCGCGAAGGATTCAGCGATCAATGATGAGATTGACAAATTGCGTCATTCGGCGACAGCGGCACTGTCTGAGCGGCGGGATGTCATTATTGTAGCCAGTGTTTCCTGCATCTATGGTCTGGGTTCGCCGATTGACTATAAGGATATGGTGATTTCTCTGCGCCCGGGCATGGAGAAGGATCGGGATGAGATGATACGTAAGCTGATTGATATTCAGTATACTCGTAACGAGATGGATTTTCATCGAGGTACGTTCCGTGTGCATGGAGATGTGGTAGAGATATTCCCGGCAGGATCAGGAGAACTGGCGGTTCGCGTGGAGTTCTTCGGAGATGAAGTGGACCGGATTACGGAAGTGGATGTGCTAACCGGAGAGATTAAGCGAGATCTGAAGCATATTGCGATATTCCCGGCTTCTCATTATGTCGTGTCCAAGGAGAATATGGAGCGTGCGATCACAGCAATTGAAGCGGAGCTGGAGCAGCAGGTGCGTTATTTTAAGGGCGAAGATAAGCTGTTAGAAGCACAGAGAATAGCGGAGCGTACGAACTTTGATATTGAAATGATGAGGGAGACAGGTTTCTGCTCAGGAATTGAGAACTATTCGAGACATTTGACGGGACTTGCACCGGGACAGCCACCGCATACATTGATTGATTACTTTCCGGATGATTTTGTTATGATGATTGATGAGTCGCATATGACGGTGCCGCAGATAGGCGGCATGTATCACGGCGACCAGTCCAGAAAGCGGACGCTGGTGGATTATGGATTCCGTCTGCCGTCAGCACTGGATAACCGTCCGCTCAGTTTTGAAGAGTTTGAGAGTAAGATCAATCAGGTTCTGTTTGTATCTGCTACACCTGGCAAATACGAAGATGAGCATGAACTTCTGCGCACAGAGCAGGTAATCAGACCGACGGGTCTTCTGGATCCGGAGATTGATGTGCGTCCGGTAGAAGGCCAGATTGACGATCTGGTCGGTGAGATTAAGAAAGAGACAGATAAGAAGAATAAGATATTGGTAACAACGCTGACCAAGAGAATGGCAGAAGATCTGACAGATTATATGCGGGAACTTGGTATCCGTGTCAAATATCTCCATTCAGATATTGATACGCTGGAGCGTTCGGAGATCGTGCGCGATATGCGTCTGGATGTGTTTGATGTATTGGTCGGTATTAATCTTCTGCGAGAAGGGCTGGACATTCCGGAGATTTCACTGGTGGTGATTCTGGATGCAGATAAAGAAGGATTTCTGCGTTCCGAGACATCGTTGATCCAGACGATTGGACGTGCTGCAAGAAATTCCGAGGGTCATGTGATCATGTATGCAGATACGATCACAGATTCTATGCGAAAGGCATTGGATGAGACCGAGCGTCGACGCAGTATCCAGATGAAGTACAATGAAGAGCATGGTATCACACCGCAGTCTATTCATAAGGCAGTCAGAGATCTGATTACGATTTCCAGAAAGGCAGCATCTGCGGAGATGCAGATAGAAAAGGATCCGGAGTCGATGAGCAAAGCAGAACTGGAGAAGCTGGTAGGGGAAGTGACCAAGCAGATGAGGAAAGCAGCAGCAGAATTGAACTTCGAGGCAGCGGCAGAGCTGCGTGATAAGATGACAGAGCTGAAGAAACAGTTGCTGGACATGGATGAAACATAGAATAAGTATAGAATAAACTAAAAATAAATCATTGAATTAGTAACAAAGGAGCATGTTATGTCGGATAAGAATAAAAAATATATTCGTATACGGGGAGCCAATGAGCATAATCTCAAGAATATCAGTCTGGATATTCCAAGAGACGAGCTGGTGGTTCTGACAGGACTGTCGGGATCCGGTAAGTCTTCGCTGGCATTTGATACCATTTATGCAGAAGGACAGCGCAGATATATGGAGTCGTTGTCATCTTATGCCAGAATGTTCCTGGGACAGATGGAGAAGCCGGATGTGGAAAGCATCGAAGGACTTTCGCCGGCAATTTCAATTGACCAGAAGTCTACAAATCGTAATCCTCGTTCGACAGTAGGTACTGTGACAGAGATATATGATTATTTCCGATTATTATATGCGAGGATTGGTATTCCACATTGCCCGAAATGTGGAAAAGAGATTAAGAAGCAGACGGTTGATCAGATGGTCGATCAGATCATGGAGATGGAGCAGGGAACCAGAATTCAGCTGTTGGCACCGGTGGTACGAGGACGGAAAGGTACGCATGTGAAGCTGCTGGAGCGTGCAAAGAAGAGCGGATATGTCCGTGTGCGGATCGATGGCAGTATGTATGAATTGTCGGAAGACATTCAGCTGGATAAGAATCTGAAGCATAATATAGAGATTGTTGTAGATCGTCTGGTGGTAAAGCCGGGGATTGAAAAGAGATTGACGGATTCGGTGGAGAATGTTCTGCATCTTGCAGAGGGACTGATGACAGTCGATGTGATTGGCGGAGAACCGGTGAATTTCAGCCAGAGCTTTTCCTGTCCGGATTGTGGTATCAGCATTGAAGAGATTGAACCGAGAAGCTTCTCATTTAACAATCCGTTCGGGGCCTGCCCGGAGTGTTCCGGACTTGGATATAAGATGGAATTTGATGCTGATCTGATCATTCCGGATAAGAGCCTGAGTATCAATGAAGGTGCAATCACAGTCATGGGATGGCAGTCTGCCAGCAAGAAGGGCAGTTTTACCAGAGCCATACTGGAAGCACTTGCGGAAGAATATCAATTTTCACTGGATACGCCGTTTGAGGAATATCCGGAGGAGATTCAGAATATACTGATTCACGGTACGAATGGTAAGAATGTGAATGTGCATTATTTTGGACAGCGCGGAGAAGGGTTCTACGATATTGCATTTGAAGGTATTGTTAAGAACGTAGAGCGCAGATATCGTGAGACTTATTCGGAAGCATCCAAGGCAGAGTATGAAGAATTTATGCGGATCACACCTTGCCGTGCATGCAAGGGACAGCGCTTGAAGCCAGGAGCACTTGCGGTAACGGTTGGGAATCATAATATTGCAGAGATTACATCATTTTCGATTGAGGAGTTGGCAAAATTCCTGGATAATCTGGAGCTGACCAGTCAGCAGCATATGATCGGTGACCAGATATTGAAAGAAATACGTGCGAGACTGCAGTTCTTGCTGGATGTAGGATTGGATTATCTGACGCTGTCGCGTGCAACCGGAACGTTGTCCGGAGGCGAGGCACAGCGAATCCGACTGGCAACACAGATTGGCTCTGGCCTGGTAGGTGTGGCATATATTCTGGATGAACCAAGTATCGGTCTGCATCAGAGAGATAATGATAAATTGCTTGGAACACTGAAACACCTGCGGGATCTGGGTAATACGGTAATCGTGGTAGAACATGACGAGGATACTATGTTTGCGGCAGATCATATTGTGGATATTGGACCTGGTGCCGGAGAACATGGTGGTGAAGTGATCGCAGAAGGAACGGCAGAGGAGATCATGCAGGTGCCGGAATCTATCACAGGCGCATATCTCAGTGGTCGGATTCGTATACCGATTCCGGAGGAGCGCAGGAAACCGACAGGATGGCTGAAGATCGTAGGTGCACAGGAGAATAACCTGAAGAATATTGATGTGAAGATTCCGCTGGGAGTCATGACGTGTGTAACCGGTGTGTCAGGATCAGGTAAGAGTTCGCTGGTCAATGAGATCCTTTACAAATATCTGGCGAAGAAGCTGAACCGTGCCAGAACGATTCCGGGAAAGCATAAAAAGATAGAAGGTGTGGAGCAGTTGGACAAGGTGATCAATATCGATCAGTCACCAATTGGTCGTACACCGAGATCTAATCCGGCAACTTATACGGGTGTGTTTGATCAGATCCGTGACCTGTTTGCAGCAACACAGGATGCCAAAGAACGAGGTTATAAGAAAGGGCGTTTTAGCTTCAATGTAAAGGGCGGACGATGCGAAGCATGTTCCGGTGACGGTATTTTGAAGATTGAGATGCATTTTCTGCCGGATGTGTATGTTCCGTGCGAAGTGTGCGGTGGCAAGCGCTATAACCGCGAGACACTGGAAGTACATTATAAAGGCAAGAGTATTTATGACGTGTTAAATATGACGGTAGAAGAAGCATTGACTTTCTTTGAAAATGTACCATCCATCCGGAGAAAGATTGAGACGCTGTATGATGTGGGACTTTCCTATCTGCGTCTTGGACAGCCATCGACGACATTGTCCGGAGGTGAGGCACAGCGGATCAAGCTGGCTACAGAGCTTAGTAAGCGTAGCACCGGCAAGACCATTTATATTCTGGATGAGCCGACGACGGGACTGCATTTTGCAGATGTGCATAAGCTGACAGAGATTCTGAAGAGGCTGGCATCCGATGGTAATACGGTTGTGGTAATCGAGCACAATCTGGATGTGATCAAAACGGCAGATTACATTATCGATATCGGACCTGAAGGCGGTGCGAAAGGCGGTACGGTGATCGCAGAAGGCACGCCGGAAGAAGTTGCACTGAATCCGGTATCTTATACAGGTAAATACATCGACATGATGTTGAAGAAAGGATAAACCTGAAAAAAAGACTTTTCAACAGACACAAAGTTTACTATAATGTCATTGTTGACAGATTTCATGAATAAGAACGAATGATAAAGAGGTATAATAAGTAGAGTTACTTATTATACCTCTGTGCATAAATGTAGTGGCTGGTTCAGGAAGTAACCGGATGATGAAAGGGGAACAGGAATGGCAGTTGAAATCGGAATTGATTTGGGGACCGCAAGCGTTCTGGTGTATGTGAAAGGGAAGGGCGTAATATTAAAAGAGCCTTCCGTAGTAGCATATGACCGGGATACCAACAGCATCAAAGCGATCGGAGAAGAAGCCAGACTGATGCTTGGCAGGACGCCGGGGAATATTGTGGCAGTGCGTCCGCTGCGTCAGGGCGTGATTTCTGATTATACAGTGACAGAGAAGATGATCAAATATTTTGTGCAGAAAGCAATGGGCAGGAGAGCTTTCAGTAAGCCGAGAATCAGTATCTGTGTGCCGAGTGGAGTGACAGAAGTAGAACGTAAGGCAGTTGAAGAGGCGACCTATGCAGCAGGAGCTCGTGAAGTCAGATTGATCGAAGAACCGGTGGCTGCTGCAATCGGTGCTGGAATCGATATTTCCAGACCGTGCGGCAATATGATCGTAGATATCGGAGGCGGTACGGCAGATGTGGCGGTTATCTCGCTGGGTGGAACTGTGGTTAATACTTCTATTAAGATTGCCGGAGATAACTTTGATGATGCGATCGTGCGCTATGTGCGGAAGAAGCATAACCTGCTGATCGGGGAGCGTACAGCAGAAGATATTAAGATCAAGATCGGATCAACATATCCGCTGGTAGAGGAAGAGTCTATGGAAGTGACAGGACGGAATCTTATGACCGGGCTTCCGAAGACGGTGACGGTAACATCTGCGGAGACCGAGCAGGCATTGAAGGAGCCGGTTGGGCAGATTGTAGAAGCGGTTATCAGCGTGCTTGAACGTACACCACCGGAACTTTCAGCAGATATTCTGGATCGTGGAATTGTGCTGACCGGAGGTGGGGCAATGCTGCGAGGACTGGAAGAACTGATTGAAGAACGAACCGGAATCAATACTATGACTGCAGAGAATCCTATGACAGTTGTAGCCATCGGTACTGGACAGTATGTGGAATTTATGAGCGGACGGAATGAAGGATAAAAGCAGAGAAAAGCGGTTATATGGAAGAAATCAAAGGATATGTAGAACACATCGTATATCGGAATGAGGATAATGGATATACGGTATTTAATCTGAATAACGAAGATGGAGATCTGACCTGCGTGGGTACATTTCTCTATATTGAAGAAGGTGAGCTGCTGAAGCTGACAGGCGAATATGTGAATCACAGCCTGTACGGACTGCAGCTTTCCGTGTCTGAATCAGAGGTCTGCGAACCGGAAGATCTGATGTCGATCGAGCGATATCTGGGCTCAGGGGCAATCCGTGGAGTCGGCGCTGCACTGGCAGGGCGGATTGTGCGAAAGTTTAAAGAAGATACATTCCGAATTATAGAGGAAGAACCGGAGCGGCTGGCAGAGGTCAAAGGCATCAGTGAGCGCAAAGCAAGAGAGATCGCAGAGCAGGTAGAAGAGAAGAAGGACATGCGTCAGGCAATGATCTATCTGCAGAAATATGGCATTTCTACGACGCTGGCAGCAAAGATTTATCAGTATTATGGCAATGGGATTTACCGTGTGCTGGAAGAGAACCCTTACCAGATGGCGGATCATATCAGTGGTGTGGGATTCCGAACTGCGGATGAGATAGCGAAGAGAATCGGTATTCATACGGATTCCGATTACCGGATCCGCAGTGGAATATTTTATACATTGCTTCAGGGAGTGAATGCAGGGCATATTTTCCTGGATGAGGAACTTTTGGCACGCAGGGCAGGACAATTGCTGGAAGTGGATCTGGAGCATATTGAAAAATATCTGATGGATCTGTCTATGGAACGCAAGGTGATCCTGAAAGAAGCAGACGGCGTGAAGCGAGTATATCCATCGAATTATTATTATATGGAAATGAATACAGCGAAGATGCTCCATGATCTAAATGTAACCTATGATGTGAGTGAGACAGGAGTATTGCACCGACTGGCACAGATTGAGGAAAATATGGATCTGCCGCTGGATGAGAAACAGCGGGAAGCGGTTGTTGAGGCGGTACGTCATGGAGTACTTGTGCTGACCGGAGGACCGGGAACCGGTAAGACAACGACAATCAATGCCATGATCCATTATTTTGAAAGTGACGGAGCGGATATTTTGCTGGCAGCACCGACCGGAAGAGCAGCAAAGCGTATGACGGAGACAACCGGATATGAAGCACAGACGGTACACCGTCTGCTGGAAGTCAGCGGTAACCCGGAGGATGAAGAACAGAAAAACGGCTTCAGCCGGAACAGGGATAACCCACTGGAAACAGATGTGATCATAGTAGATGAGATGTCGATGGTGGATCTTCCGCTGATGCATGCACTCTTATCGGCTGTGTGCGTGGGGACGAGACTCATCCTGGTGGGAGACCGGAATCAGCTTCCATCTGTGGGACCGGGAAGCGTGCTGAAGGATATTATTGCGTCCAAATGTTTCCCAGTAGTGAAACTGACGCGTATTTTCCGTCAGGCAGGCGAGAGTGATATCGTGGTAAATGCTCACAAGATCAACCGCGGAGAACCTGTGATTCTGGACAATAAGAGTCGTGACTTTTTCTTTCTGAAGAGGCAGGATGCCAACACGATCATCAGTGTGGTGCTGACATTGATCCAGAAGAAATTGCCAAAATATGTAAATGCAGAGCCATATGATATCCAGGTGTTGACACCCATGCGGAAAGGTTTGCTCGGGGTAGAAAGGTTAAATGGTATTCTGCAGGAATATCTGAATCCTCCATCACCGTCTAAAGCGGAAAAAGAATATGGTGATAAGAAGTTCCGCGAGGGCGATAAGGTCATGCAGATCCGCAATAATTACCAGATTGAATGGGAAGTATGCACCAAATACGGTATGACGGTGGATAAAGGCCTGGGTGTGTTTAATGGTGATATGGGCATTATCCGGGAGATTAATACATATGCAGAGACTATGACGGTAGAGTTTGATGAACACAGACAGGTAAGCTATTCCTTCCAGTCGCTGGATGAACTGGAACTGGCTTATGCGATCACCATTCACAAGTCTCAGGGAAGTGAGTATCCGGCGGTAGTAATTCCGCTGCTTCAGGGACCGAGACAGTTATACAACCGCAATCTGATTTATACAGCAGTAACCAGAGCAAGAAAATGTGTGACACTGGTAGGCAGTGAACAGGTCTTTGCAGACATGATCCAGAATAATAACGAGCTGAATCGTAATTCGAGCCTGGCAGAGCAGATCAGGGAGTTTTGCCTATGAGAATACGAGCATTTATTTCTAAAACTATTTCTAATATTACAGTCTTTACAGATAAAATCATGGTATTCCTGTTTCCTAATACCTGTCCGTTTTGCGGTAAGGTATCGGAGGCGGGAATCTGTGGTGCGTGCAGAGCAAAGCTTCCTTATGTGAGGAATCCATATTGTATGCGCTGTGGTAAGCCAATTCGGCGTGAAGAAGAGGAATACTGTTACGACTGCAACAGGCACTCGCATTATTATGAGAGCGGCAGGGCGGTCTGGCAGCATGTGTCAGTGGTGCGCCCGGCAATCTATCAATTCAAATATCATAATCGACGGATATATGGCCGTGCATTTGCCCGTGAGATGGTACGTGCATATGGCAGAACAATACGTAAATGGCAGATCGCCATCATCATTCCAATACCACTCAGTAAAAGCAGAAGACGGAAAAGAGGATATAATCAGGCAGAAATCCTGGCAAAAGAGATTGGCAGACTTATGGACATTCCGGTAGATACAGAAAGCCTTATCCGAAATAAAAATACAATTCCACAGAAAGTTATGGACGCGCGGGGACGGCGGAAAAACCTGCAGCACGCATTTGCCTGGAAGGGAATGAAACTGCAGGGAGTCAACGTGTTGCTGATCGATGACATTTACACGACAGGAAGCACGATCGATGTGGCAGCGAAGACGGTAAGACTTGCTGGCGCTGAGAAAGTGCATTTTCTGACGGTAAGCATTGGACAAGGTACATGATATTTGGTATACTGAATAATGATATTTAGAAATAATAATAACTAAGTGTAGAGATAATGAGGTGCAGAATGTTAGATGAGAGAAAAGTCAAGCTGATGACAAGAATGGCTCTCTATGAGGAACAGCAGGGGAGAGAGGATCTGAAGGTCAGTGCTTACTATAGAAAAGACTATACCAGTCTGCATACGCTGGCGACTATTTTGTGGGTAACGATAGGATATGTATGTCTGGTCGTACTTCTGGGAATCAGTGTGTTTGATAAGTTGATGGAGAAAATGTCTGTCGGCATGATCATTGTTACAGCAATTGCGATCGTAGTAGCGTATCTGGCAATTATAATTGCATATGCAGTATATACGCATGTTACCTGCAATAACCGACACAAAGAGGCAAGGGCGAGAGTGAAGTTATATAATCATGATCTTGCCAGACTTCTCAATTTATATAAGAAGAAAGATATGAAGAAGGAGAACAGATAGTTATGGAAAGCGTATTAGAACTGAAAGGGAAATTACAGAATGTCTATGCACAGTATTCGACATACATAGATAAGGTGGTACGCTTTGTACTGGCGTTTGTGGCGTTCTTTATGATTAATCGGGAGATAGGTTATATGCATATGCTGGCGAATCCGGTAGTTGCATTGGGGTTGGCTGTGATATGCGCTTTTCTTCCGCCGATCTTCACACTGGTAGCAGGAGCGGTACTGACGATGGCACATGTCTATAGCGTATCCCTGGGCATGCTGATTGTGACAGCGCTTCTGTTTGTGATCATGTATGTATTCTATCTTCGATTCGCACCAAAGACAGCGATCGTGATATTAGTAGTAGTGACAGCATATATTGCTAAGGTGCCTGCAGCAGCATTGGTGGCATTAGGCCTGCTTGGCACACCGGCATATGCAGTGCCGGCAGCACTTGGAACGATTGCGTATTATACGATTCACCAGGTGAAAAAGTCGGCAGCGGCAATTCAGGCTGCAAAGAGCAGCAGCTTTGTAAATGATATGATCAAATTTGCCAGACAGGCAGTTTCCAGCAAAGAAATGTGGCTGATGGTGATCGCCGGCATAATCTGTATCATACTGGTATATACCATTCGTCGTGCAGCGATGGCACATGCATGGAAAGCCGCAAGCGTGGCTGGGGCATTGGCGTATCTGATCGTGGCAACAGCAGGCGGTTCTGTACTGAGTGTAAAGACTTCTACAACAACACTGTTCGTAGGGGCAGTTGTAGCGGTAGTGACCGGACTGGTTCTGGAAATTATATTTTTTGCAGTAGATTACAGCAAATGCGAATCCCTGCAGTTTGAAGATGATGAGTATTATTACTATGTAAAAGCAGTTCCGAAAGTGGGAGTAGCTGTTCCGGAGAAGACAGTACAGCAGATCAACAAGCGTGAAGAATATCCTTCTGAGACAGAAGTGATTGATGCAAAGGAACTGCGTAAGAAGACACAGCAGCATGCACAGAAAGATGCTGCGAAGAAGCATGTGAGAAAAGAAACTCCAAGTCATGCGGCACAGGAACCAGTCAGACATGCTAAGAAACAGCAGGCAGGACAGGAACGTAAGCAGGCAAGACCAAGAAAGACAGTGGACAGACAGCAGCCGAATCCAAAGAAGGCAGCAGTTAAGAGAAAACCGTCTCCACAGAAGAGACAGTTATCCGATGCGGATACCGAGCATCTGCTTCTGACACAGAGTCTCGAGAAAGAATTGAATCTGAATAAAGATAATAAATAAAAGATATAAAAGAAGCAGCACAGGCAGACAACAAGTTCAGAAGAATAGGGAGGTGACAGAATGGCGCAGAGAATATCGCAGTTTTTTGAACAATATGTAAAAGGCATTTATTTTCCGGAATTGCGTTTCACGGACATTCTGGAAATCCTGATCATTACATTTCTGATCTATCAGATTATGGTATGGATCAAGAATACCAAGGCGTGGATGTTGATGCGTGGCATTTTGGCACTCGCGGGATTCATACTGGTGGCAGCCATTTTACAGATGCATACGATCCTGTGGCTGGCAAAAGAAGCAGCAGCAGTTATGGCTGTGGCGGCAGTGGTCGTCTTTCAGCCCGAACTCCGACGAGGTCTGGAGAAGCTGGGCGAAAAACAGATGCTGACATCCATGCTTCCATTTGATTCCAAAGAACGGGTGCGGTTCAGTGATGAGACAGTTGACGGTATCGTGCGTGCTGTATTTGCCATGAGCAAAGTAAAAACAGGAGCACTGATCGTAGTAGAACAGCTGATCCAGCTGACAGAATATGAGAGTACCGGTATTCAGATGGATTGTCTGATTTCCAGCCAGGTACTGGTCAATATATTTGAGCATAATACTCCGCTTCATGACGGAGCTATTATCGTGCGGAACGACAGGATCGTGGCGGCAACCTGTTACCTGCCATTGTCTGATAACATGGAACTGAGCAAGGATCTGGGAACCAGACACCGTGCGGCAGTCGGTATGAGTGAAGTCAGTGATGCCATGATCGTAGTGGTATCTGAGGAGACCGGAGGAGTATCTGTAGCACAGGGCGGCAGACTTTCCAGAAACCTGACGGAAGCAGAACTGAGAGAGCGCTTCCATGCAATCCAGCAACGGAAGCATTCTAAGAATCCGGCGAACATTCTGGTAGAAAAACTGAAGAAAGGAAGGCATGATGATGATAAAAAAGCTGAAAAATAATTTTAGCCTGAAGCTGTTAGCCTTCCTGTTTGCATTTATGCTGTGGCTGATAGTGGTCAATATTGACGATCCGGTAATGACTAAGACATTTACGAACATACCGGTTACAGTAGAACACTCCGAGATATTGACGGAACAGAATAAGACTTATCAGATCGTAGACGACACGCAGAATGTAAGCGTAGTAGTTTCGGCAAAACGTCGGACGCTGAGTAAGATTAAGGCAAGCGATATTGTTGTTACAGCAGATATTAAGGAAATGTATCTGAATACACAGATTCCACTGGAAGTAACGGTAAATGGATATGAGGGCAGCTGTGAAGCAACGGCAAGTCCGCGTAATCTGCAGATACAGATCGAGGATAATGTAAGCAAGACCACATATATTACACCAGTGGCAAGTGGTCAGGTACGAAGTGGTTATGTGCTCGGCAAGCTGACAGCTGATCCGGAGACGGTAACGATCAACGGACCGAAGTCTCTGGTGGAAAAGATCAGTAAGGTAGAGGCTGAAGTTAATGTGTCCGGACTCTCAGAGAATACCGTGCTGGATTCTGCGCTGGTATTGTACGATGAGAACAATAACGTGATCGACCAGTCAAGGCTGGCAAACAACTTGGGTAATGTAGGTGTGAGTGTATCGGTAACATTGTATCGGACAACGACGGTACCTGTGAAGGCGGATACATCGGAAATTGAAGTAAAAGAAGGATATTCCATTTCCAATGTGAAGCTGGCTCCAGAAGAGATAGAGATTGCGGGACCGGAAGATGCTTTGGAAAAGGTTAAGAGTATAGATATTCCTGCGGAAGAATTCAGTGGTGAAGCCATTGATTCCCGCACAGATTATACGATAGATATTAGCAAATATCTGCCGGAAGATATCGAACTGGCAGACAGTAACGCAAGTTCGGTGATTATTACAGTAACACTGGAAAAAGACGGAACCAAGAATTTTGAACTTCCGGTTGGATCTATTACAGTGAAAAATCTGGGTGAGAACCTGCGCATGAGTTATAACAAAACGGATAATCTGGAAGTACATGTAAAAGGATCAAAGGAACAGTTGGATACTCTGAACATTGAGCAGATTGCAATCATTGATCTGGCTGAATATACAAAAGCAGGAACCTATAAAGTGCCAGTACAGTTTAAGCTGCCGGATGGATGTACGCTGACAGAAGATGTTGAAGTAGAACTCGTGCTGGAAGAGAAAGATAGCGGAGGAAATTAAAAGTATGATTACAAAAAAAGTAAAGATCACCAATCCTACGGGGCTTCATATGCGTCCGGCCGGAATCTTCTGCAACAAAGCATCTGAGTTTGAATGCAGTGTCAGATTTCGTTATGACAATACGATGGCTAACGCAAAAAGTGTACTCAGTGTACTTGGTGCATGCATTAAAAGCGGAGATGAAATCGTGCTCGAGTGCGAGGGACCGGATGAAAAAGAAGCAATGGAAGCAATGGTAAAAGCAATTGAAGATGGTCTGGGAGAATAAACCAGACAAAGAGAGGTACAAATGAGTAAAGTAACACTGGTCGTCATGGCAGCAGGAATCGGAAGTCGGTTTGGCGGCGGTATCAAACAGCTGGAAGCAGTAGGACCAAACGGTGAGATTATTATGGATTATTCCATTCATGATGCGCTGGAGGCGGGATTTAATAAGGTTGTATTCGTAATCCGTAAAGATCTGGAAAAGGATTTTAAAGAGATCATCGGCAGACGTATGGAGAAGCTGGTAGAAGTAGAATACGCTTATCAGGAACTGAACGATATCCCAGAGCGTTTCCTGAAGAAGACAGAAGGAAGAAAGAAGCCGTGGGGAACCGGTCAGGCAATCCTGTGCTGTAAAGATGTAGTAGATGAGCCATTTCTGGTAATCAATGCAGACGATTATTACGGCAAGGAAGCTTACAGAGAAGCATATGCATATCTGATAGGAAGAAAAGATGATAATGCGTATGAAGCATGTATGGTAGGCTTTGTGCTGAAGAATACTTTGAGCGATAACGGCGGTGTAACCCGTGGCGTGTGCAAGGTAGATGAACACCGCATGCTGTCTGAGATCATAGAGACATCCAATATTGTCAAGACTGCTGAAGGCGCGGCAGTGCAGACAGAGGACGGAGCCGTGCCAATCGATGTGGAATCAGAAGTCTCTATGAATATGTGGGGACTGTCACCGGCATTCTTTGATGTGCTGGAAAAAGGCTTTGACGTATTCCTGGAGAAGCTGGATCCGGAGAATCTGAAAGGAGAATATCTCCTCCCGATCATCATCGGTGACCTGCTGAAAGAAGGAAGGATGAAGGTCGAAGTACGGAAGTCACATGATGAGTGGTTCGGCGTGACCTATAAAGAAGATAAGCCGGATGTGGTAGCGAATATTCAGAAGCTGATTAAAGACGGAGTGTATCCGGAGAAGTTGTTTTAAGTGAAGAAGGAATGAGGGCTTTGACGCGGAAGTGTCAAAGCTTTTTAAAATAAAAAAATAAAAACAAAATTGATTTTATAGAAACTTGTTGGTAAATGTATTCTATGGTATCATAATGATAGCTAATTATAATTATACTTAAAAGGAAACAGGAACTGTGAATGAAAAAACAAAGGATATATTAAAAAATATCGGGAAAGTAGTTAGTGGTATCATATCAGTATTGGCAATTTTGCTATGTTTTAGTATTAAATGGATGCTTGAAACCTGGGCAAATCTTACAATGGATGAATTAGTATACCATCTCAATTCACCTTTGGAAGGTACTAATTCAGATATGATATGGCAATATGTATTTAAATGTATCGTGCCAACAATTATAATCATAATGGTAATAACTGCTATCATGATTATTTTTAAGAAAAAGAAGAAGAGAACAGGATACATATGTATTGTTGTGTTGATTGCTTCAGTTACAATTCTGGTTTTATACGGATATACAGCTTGGAAAAAGTTGGATATTGGTGATTACATGTCCGGTCAAAGTGAAATATCTACTTTTATTGATGATAATTATGTGGATCCTAAAGAAGTTACACTTACATTTCCAGAGAAAAAAAGAAATCTCATATATATATTTTTAGAATCCATGGAGACTACTTATTCGGATGAGGATAATGGAGGAGCTTTTGGAAAAGATGTGATTCCAGAGCTTACGGAAATAGCGCAGGAGAATGAGGATTTTTCAGGAAAGAATAATAAGCTTAATGGTGGGTATTCAATGCCGGGAACAACATGGACTATGGGGGCTATGTTTGCACAAACTTCGGGATTGCCGTTAAAAATCTCTATCGATGCGAATGAGATGGATACACAGGATCATTTCTTTCCTGGTATTACGACAATAGGTGATATTCTTGCAGAGGCAGGATATTCGCAAACATTACTATTGGGTTCAGATGCAACATTTGGTGGTCGTAAATCATATTTTTCAGAACATGGTAATTATGATATTATTGATTATAATTATGCTATGGAACAGGGGTGGCTTTCTACAGAAGAATATCCAGTATGGTGGGGATATGATGATCAGAAACTGTTCGAATTTGCAAAGAATCGCCTTGGTGAACTTGCGACGCAGAATGAACCGTTTAACTTGACTATGCTAACAGTTGACACACATTTTGAGGATGGGTATGTATGTGACAAATGTGATGACAGATTTGGGAACAATCTATATGCTAATGTAATGGCGTGTTCAAGTAAACAGGTGGCGGAATTTGTTGAATGGGTTCAACAACAGGACTTTTATGAAAATACAACAATTGTAATATCTGGTGATCATCCAACAATGGATAGTGATTTTTGTGAAGATGTAGATGAAAGTTATACAAGAAAAGTATATACAGCATACATTAATGGTGGAAAATCTGAATTGTCGAACGCCAGAAATTATACGACAATGGATGCTTTTCCAACAACATTAGCTGCAATAGGGGTAGAAATAGAAGGTAATCGTTTGGGCTTAGGTACTAATTTGTTTTCATCGAAACAGACACTTACTGAGCGATTTGGTATAGAAAAAGAAGAAAAAGAATTAAATAAACAATCAGAGTTGATGACACAATTGGCTGACATTGACGAGTCTAGTGAAGCACTGTTAGTTAGAGAAGGAAAGATACCTACGGGTGAGGTAGTAATAGGAGAATACCAACGCCAAACAGGAACTATACCACTTACGGTACAACAGATAACTGGTGGAGAGAATATACAATCAATTTTAGTGGCCGTATGGACAAATGATGATCAAAGTGATTTGCAGTGGATTGAATTACAAATGAATGAAGACAGTAATTATACTACGGATATAAATATGGGAAATTTCGGCTTTATTCCTGGGGATTATAATATACATGTATATGCAATTACAGGAGATGGTGAACAATATTTTATGGGAGGTGGACTAGAACACGTAGAATAAATAATAAAAAGAATGCTATTTAAAGAATATGAGGAGGTCAAAGATGAAAAAGAGAGTAAAAGGAATACTGTTAGCTACGTTTTTAGTATGTTTTAGTTGCTCATTTGTATCATATGGAATGGAACAAAAAGCTGTAGAAAATATCGAAAATGAGGAATCAACTGATGGTGAGCTGAAGATTGAGGAACAGATGGATAATCAGGAAGTGATTAAACCTGAAGTCGAAAATGAAACAGAAACAATGCCAACTCATGTGGGATGGTATGTAAATGAAAATGGAGATATATACTATTATAATCAGGATGGATCATTGTACTATGGATGGCGATACGAAAGTGGCAAATGGTATTATCTTGATGGAACGAATGTAGATAACCCTGGAAGCATGGCTACAGATACTATTGTTAAAGTAGGAGCACAGTATTATTGCTTTAATAAAGATGGTGTTATGCAGTCAATGGGTTGGATACTGCGCCCAGAAGGTTGGTATTATGCGAATGCAGATGGAAGTCTGGTGTTGGGATGGAGATATATTAATGGAGTGTGGTATTATTTAGACGGAAATAACACAGAACATCCAGGACTGATGGTAGACAATTGCGTAAAAAATATAGGAGGAAGTAATTTCTATTTTGCAGCCGGAGGAGCAATGCGAACAGGCTGGTTGCTATATCCGGAAGGCTGGTATTATGCGGACTCTAGTGGAGCACAGGCAATTGGATGGAGATATATACATAATACATGGTATTATTTTGATGGAAATAATGAGCAGTATCCGGGATTAATGGTGGAAAACTGTGTAAAGGATATTCAGGGTTATAAATATCATTTTAGTGCTGGGGGTGCAATGCAGTTCGGCTGGTTACGTTATCCAGAGGGCTGGTACTATGCTAATACGAGTGGAGCGCAGGCAATAGGGTGGCAACGAATAGGAAATGCTTGGTACTATTTTGATGGAAATAATGAAGAATATCCGGGATTAATGGTTAGTGATTGTACGAAAGAAATAAACGGAAATGCATATATATTTAATGCAAGTGGAGCAATGCGTGAAGGTTGGTATTATGATAATGGGGATTGGTATTATTATGATCATTCTGGCTTAATTGCTTCTGGTTGGCGTGCGGTTAATGGCTACTGGTATTTCATGGATCCAGATAATGATAATAAAATGGTAAATTATGGGTGGAAATTGTTTGGTAATTATTGGTACTTTTTCCATAACAGTGGAGCAATGGCAACAAACTGGCTTGCAATAGGAGGAAATTGGTATTTTCTTTCCAGTGATGGGGCAATGAAAACGGGATGGCAGAATGTTGGTGGTACTTGGTATTATATGTATACTGCAAATGATTCTCACGGTGGTTCAGAAGGTGTGATGGCGAGAAATTGTTATATAGACGGGTATTATCTTAGTGCAAATGGAGCAATGTTATCACCAGAAGCAGCTAGATTGGTGTTGCGTGCACAGCCGTATAGTAGTAGAACAGGATATCTAATACTTGTGGATCGGGCAGCATGTCGAACAACTATTTTTGCAGGAAGTGCTGGAGCATGGAATCTGCTTTATGATTGGCAGTGCGCACCGGGCAAACCATCTACTCCAACAGTAGGAGGCGAATTTACGGTGGGATCAAAGGGATATTATTTTGATTCAGGAAATGCAAGATGTTATTGGTATACGCAGTTTTATGGAGATTATCTGTTCCATAGTGTATTATATAGCAAATATAATGGTCGACTTATGGATGGTCGTGTTGGTATGCAGTTATCTCATGGTTGTGTAAGATTACCTATCGAGAAAGCTAAATGGATATATGATAATATTCCAACCGGAACAAAAGTAGTAGTGTTTTAAGTCTATATAGAAAGAGAGGTAGATGACATTGGCGATTCTGCCTTTCTTTTTGGTTGCGAGTATTGTAAGAATAAAGTATAATAGCGAAGTAACATAGCGTTTAAAACAAAGGGGAGAAGACAATGAAAAACCTTAACAAAATGATAGCGGTGCTTTTGGCAGTAGTGATGTTTTGCTTAATGCCAGTGGCGGATATAACTGCTATGGCAGAAGAAATATCAGATACAGCCATTACGGAAAATGACAGCTATCAGACGGAGAAGAGTGAAATAGAAGAAAATGTGGAAGCAGATTCAGGTCAAGATGAATCAGAGATTGAAGAAGTAGAAAGTCAAGAGACGGTAACGGATGGACTACTGAATTATGTGGGAATTGATAAACCATATCTGACATCTCCTGATACGCAAAAAATTGTAGTTTCATATGGAGATGGGACAGAAGCTATATCAGAAGCAAGAATTGTATATCAAAGAGCAGATGGAACAATTTTTGAAGATGCTATGTCTTCCAGACAGGAAGAATTATTTTTGTTTGAACATTCATTTTCAAGTGAGAGTAAAGGAACATATACTTTACTTCAATTTGTGTATGTAGAAAATGGCGTGGAGCAGACAATTGAATTACAGGATATAGGTATAGGAGCTATGTTTGGCGTTGATGAAGAGTATCCTGGTTACAATTCAGATTCCTCGGATATGATTTCGCAAGAAGAAATTGATGCATCTGTAGTAAGCATGGCTTCAGACGAGATAGATACAGCACAGGAAGATATTACAGATGCAATTGACAATACGGAAGAAAATGATGGGATTGCTACATATAGTCTAGATGAACAGACCAAAAGTGGAAATGTAGTAGTAGTATTGGATCCGGGTCACGGTGGAACAGATAGTGGAGCACTTGGAAATGGATTACAGGAGAAGGATCTCACATTAAAAATTGCAAAATATTGCAAAGAGGAATTAGAGAAGTATTCTGGTGTGACAGTTTATATGACAAGAGAGGATGATAGATACCTGGGAAATAGAGTTGGCGATGCAGCTTCAGATCTCGCTAATCGTGTGGATAAAGCAAAGGAATGGGGAGCAGATCTATTGGTAAGCATTCATATAAATTCTGGTGGAGGTCAGGGGGTTGAAGTATATTATCCAAACAGCAATTATAACGCAACGATTGGAAAGGAGGGAGAAGATTCTGCTCAGAAGATTTTAGATGAATTGTTGAAATTGGGATTGAAAAATCGTGGTATTAAAATTCGCTCGACTGAATATGATACATATCCAGATGGTTCTTTGAGAGATTGGTACGGAATAATTCGACGCAGTAAATTAGCTGGATTTCCGGGAATTATTGTAGAACATGCATTTATTGATAATGAAAGTGATGCCGCCAAATTGAAAGAGGAATCTTTTTTAAAACAATGTGGAGTTGCTGACGCGACAGGTATTGCGAATTATTTTGGATTGTCAAAAGGACAATGGGAGTTGGATGGAAGTCAGTGGAAGTATAGTAATGGAGATGGTACATACAAGACATCGCAGTGGTTATTGTTAAATGGAGTATGGTATTATTTTGATGCGAAAGGCATTATGCAGACAGGTTGGACAAAAGTAGGGGATACCACATATTATATGGATGCCGGTGGAGCAATGCGGACAGGTTGGCTGTATTTAGATGATACGTGGTACTATCTTGGAACTAGTGGTGCAAGAGTGGCTGACTGTTGGCAGTGGATTAATAATAAATGCTATTATTTTGATAGCAATGGCTGTATGGCAGCAGATACGTGGGTAGGCGACTCCTATGTAGATACCAGTGGAGCATGGGTGCCAGGAAAACAAAAAGTTGTATCAGGTTGGAAAGTCGTATCTGGGCGATGGAAATATATGGAATCGAACGGAGAATACGTAAAATCCAGATGGCTGTTAGTGGGAAGTACATGGTATCACTTTGATGCAAATGGATGGATGCAAACAGGATGGTTATTGACAGGGAACACATGGTATTATCTTGAATCCAGTGGCGCAATGATAGCGGGAAGATGGCAATGGATCAATGGGAAATGCTATTATTTTGATAATAATGGATGTATGGCGAGTGATACCTGGATTGGTAATTGGTATGTGGATGCGAACGGCGCATGGATTCCCGATAAACAAAAGCTAACAAATATCATGGGGACTTCTTCAGTGACAGCCTTACAATTATCAAATTTTTATAAAGCAATGAATAAAAAATATCCATCTTACTATTCGCAGAATGATAAAGAAGCTAAGACTATAGAAGACTTCTGTAAGATTTATGTCGAAGAGTGTAAGAAGGAAGATGTAAGAGTAGAAGTTGCATTTGCGCAGGCAATGGTTGAAACAGGATATCTCTCATTTGGCGGAGATGTTGATATATCACAGTATAATTTTGCTGGCATGGGAGCTACTGGAAATGGAGTGAAAGGCAATTCGTTCAGTACAGTTCGTCTTGGTATACGTGCGCAGGTTCAGCATTTGAAATGTTATGCGTCAACAGACAAACTGAATGGAGATCGTGTTGATCCGAGATGGGGAGAGTGGCTTAGAGGTAAAGCACCGTATGTTGAATGGCTTAGTATTCCTAATAATCCATACGGAACAGGATGGGCAGGATCGGCTACATATGCTGAAGTGATAAAGGGTATCATGGAAAATATTAATAAATATAATTAGTTGTAAAGAGACGTTTCTTGCATGACGCAAAGGAATGTCTCTTTTTGATTTATAGTGGAATAGTATGGAAAATTCAAAAAGATATTGATACAATAGCAGTATAGATAATTTATAGGAGAGGAAAGGGAGAAATGATTCAAAAAGTACGAAAGATTTTCATGGGATTCCTAGTATTGACATTATGTGTTCCGATGAACACGGTGTTTGCAGAAGGAACAAATGGACACTCAAAAGAAGTTCAAAGTATATCATTACAGGAGGATTCGCAAAAAGAAGAAAAATCTGAAAATGAAAATTTACAAGTTCCAACAGAATCAGTAACAGGAGAAAATATTGACGATTCGGGAAACGTAGATTTTCCGCAAGAACCGGAGGTTCCATCATCAGAGTGGACAAGGGGATGGAATTTTTATGAAGGAAATTGGTATTATGCCAAAGAAGAGAATACATTATATTTTGGTTGGATTTATCTGAATTCAAAATGGTATTATCTTGATTGGGAAAATGCAGGAATTATGGCTTGTAATGAGATGAAAAAAATAGGTGATAGTTATTATGCATTTGATGGTAGTGGAGCAATGCAGACAGGCTGGGTGCTTCGACCGGAAGGCTGGTATTATGCAGATAACAGCGGAGCATGTGCAATTGGTTGGAGATATATCCGAGGAGTATGGTACTATCTTGATGGGGCTGATACAGAGCATCCTGGATTGATGGCAGATAATTGTACAAGAAACATAGGAGGAAGTAATTTCTACTTTGCAGCTGGCGGAGCAATGCAGACAGGTTGGGTACTTCGACCAGAAGGCTGGTATTATGCAGATGGCAGTGGAGCACAGACTATAGGTTGGAGAAAGATTGGTAATGTATGGTATTACCTGGACGGAGATAATGCAGAGTATCCAGGATTAATGCTTAGTGATTGCTCGAAAGAAATAAATGGAAATACATATACGTTCAGAGTCAGTGGAGCAATGGCAACGGGATGGTACCAGAATGGAAATGACTGGTATTATTATGATGCATCAGGTCTTGTAGCGTCTGGCTGGAGGAATATAAAAGGATATTGGTATTATTTAGATCCGGCAGAGAATAATAAGATGGCAAATAGTGGCTGGAGATTAATTGGTGATAACTGGTATTTCTTCTATGGAAGCGGTGCTATGGCGACTAATTGGCTTGCGTTGAATGGTGAGTGGTATTGGTTTTCCGGTGATGGAGCAATGAAGACAGGCTGGCAGGTTGCTGGTGGTGTCTGGTATTATATGTACACTAAGAATGATACTCATGGCGGTTCAGAAGGTGTCATGGCAAAGAATACAGTAATTGATGGATTTGTAGTACATGAAAATGGAGCGTATATTCGGGCTAAGAATAAATTGGGATGGCAGAATCCGGCTGGCTATCCGCAGGTAAGTTCATTGACTGTTATGCTTCCATCATATTGTACAGGGTATTTTACATACGTTACGCCGTCACGTATTTCAATATATGCATCACGACAGGAATGTGTTGATGCATTTATTGCAAGAGCATATGAATATCTCGGAACAAGATACATTGAGCCATGGTCAAGTTATCCGGGAGACGCAGTTGACTGTTCTGGATTTGTATTACAGTGTTTGTATGCAACTGGAATGGATCTTGGAATTTATAATCCATATAATCATAGATGGATAGCATCACAGACATATAATTCAATGAATTGGTATAATAATAATACTTTTATGCCGGTTAGTACAAATTCTTTGCAACGTGGAGATTTGGTATATTATAGAGGACACGTAGCTATTTATCTTGGAAATGGGCAGATAATTGACTCATGGCCGGGACAGGGAGTGTCTGTAAAACCAATTGGAAGCAGAGGAAGAGTGATTGGTGCAGCAAGACCATATGTATAAATAGTGAAAGGAATGAGTGTGAAAGATAAAAATAAAGTATTAAAGATTATTTTAATGTTTTTTTGCATGAGCGTATTGATTGGAAAAGGAGTAACAGTTTATGCTGAAGAATTCCAATATGCCTATAATGACGTAGCCAGTTATGGTGATGTGACTTTAAAGGTGGAATGGAATGAACCTGAATTAGGACAACCTACAACTTTTCATGTTTCCGCATCTGGTGGCAGTGGGTTATATAAGTTTAATATGGAGGCTCCTAGCTATTCGAATCCAGAAGAAAATTCATATGAATCAGTTGCAGATCCTAGTCGAGGTGAGTGGACTGAATATACAGATGAATGCGATAGCCATGACTATACATTTACAATGACAGCGTCAGGTATTTATAATTTTAGATTTCATGTTATGGATTTGGTATCTGGAGTTACATATTTGCGAACGAATACATATATTCAAGTAAACGATGCAAATTATCCAAGTGTTAATGATGTTATTAATTCAGCTGTTAAACAGTGCAATAGCAAAGGAAATAATTCTGAATATGAAAAAGCGTTATGGCTACATGACTGGTTATTGGAACAGTTGGAGTATGATAATTCATTGAAATGGTCTTCGGCGGAAAGTGCATTAACCAGAGGCCTGGGGACATGTCAAAGTTATGAAAGTGCTTATTCCAAATTGTTATCTGCTATCGGTATTGAAAATTCTGAAGTAAGAGATACCTATGATGGTCATACCTGGAATGCAGTCAAACTAGATGGTGAATGGTATCAAGTGGATTGTACTTGGGATGATTCTAATGAAAACTGGTATGATTTTGATCAAAGACATTTGTATTTTGGACTTACAGATGAATTAATGGCATTGGCTCATCCGGGACACGCAAAAATATATAATGATATGAATTATGGTACGTGTTCTACAAATCTGAAAAATAATTATTTTGTTAGAAGTGGCGATGCGGCAAAATGGATAGAAACATATAGAGATAGAATTGAAACGAAGCTAAATTCTAAAGAGACAAAATTTGTTGTTGATGCGGATAATGCTAATTATCCTCCTAGCATATCAGGAATTCAGAATGGAATCATTGCATATGCGATAAATCAGACAGAATGGTCGCATGATAATACTAAGATTCAATTAACTGCTATAGGTAATGCAACTGGATTTGAGTTTAAAACGACATATGAAGAGCAAAATAATGTTAGTATAACGGGTTGGCAATATATAGGTGATAAATGGTATTATTATGAAGAACTTGGTATGAAACATCCAGGTGTAATGGCAAAAGATTGTGTTATGACAATTGGCGATTCGGAATATTTGTTTGATGCTAATGGATGTATGCTGACTGGTTGGCAGAAACGGCCGGAAGGATGGTACTATACAGATTCAAGCGGTCGAATAAAAAAAGGATGGCAATATATTAGCGGGTCCTGGTATTTCCTGCAGATAAGTGGAGTTATGGCGCAGGAATGGTTGTGTCTAGATAATACTTGGTATTATACGGGAACAGATGGGGCTATGAGAACAGGCTGGCAATATCTGGGAGGTTCTTGGTATTTTCTGCAATCAAATGGAGTTATGGCGCAAAATTGGCTTTATCAAAATGGTACATGGTATTATATGGGAGTAGATGGAGCTATGAAGACCGGTTGGCAACTCGTCGGAAATACTTGGTACTTCCTGCAGTCGAGTGGAGCAATGGCACGCAATTGGATTTATCTGAATGGTAACTGGTATTATCTGGGAGCAGATGGAGCAATGCAGATTGGCTGGCAATATGTTGGAGGAGCTTGGTACTATTTGGAACAAGACGGGCATATGGCTACGGGATGAAAGAAAATAAATAATATCTGGTATTATCTGAATGGTTCAGGTCAAATGTTGACAGGAACGCATAGTATTAATGCAAGTAACTATTATTTTAATCAGAGTGGAGCTATGGCTGAGATAGAATTATCAGATCTGATTGCAGATGCATTAAAACCGGTAGGCAATACATTGTATGTGTGGGGCGGTGGCTGGAACGTACCAGATAATGGCTCTGGTGAGACCGCTTTGCATATGGGCGTTTGGCCGGAATGGGAACAGTATTTTCAGAAGAATAAGCAGAATTATTCCTATCGACCGGGACGGACTGCCTGGGAAAATGGACACAGAGAATCCCGTTTTTGGGGTTTGGATTGCTCGGGCTATTTAGGGTGGCTAGTATATAATTCTGTACAGAATGGAAAAGATTACAATGGATATGTGGGTGATGCAACGAAGCTAGCTAAATCGTTAGCAGGATATGGTTTTGGAACTGTTTCCACATGTACACCTAACAGTAAGTTTTATCCTGGCGATATTGTCAGTATCAATGGACATTGTTACCTGAGTCTTGGACAGTGTCAGGACGGCAGTGTTCTTCTTCTGCACAGTACACCAAATGGAGGCGTGCAGATGAGTGGAACGGTAAATGGAAGTAGCAGTTCACAGGCTTCCAGACTGGCACAATCCTTTATGCAGCAGTATTATCCGGATTGGTGGACGTACTTTGGCAAAGAAGGAAGGCAGGTCGTAAATGCAAAGGTATACTTATACGGAACAAAGCTTACATGGCAGAATGCCGGAGCGGTGTACGATTCACAAGGATTGCAGTGGAAAAGTGCCGATCAGATGGTAGAGTACATTAAAACAATATTATAATGATAGGGAAATGTATATGGGGTAGGCTGAGTCAGCCTACCCCATTGAACTATTGACCATTCATATATTTCTTTGCATCTTTTAGGAAACTGAGAGTAATCAGTACAATTACGGCTCCGATTGGAAAGGCAGCAATGATACTTACCGATTGTAGATTACTCATGGAGCTATCTGAAAATACCAGAGCAATTGGCAACAGAATTAATAATATACACCACATGAATTCAATTAACCGATGCGGGGATTCGTTTTCTCCCAGTTTGTGATAGCTGTAGCAGGCACCTATTAAAGCAATTGAATCAAATGATGTGGCATAAAAGGCAACCATCGTGATAAAAAGCAGTGCGAGAATCAGTGGAGCACATGGAAGAGATTTTACGATAGCAATGATGATTTCATAAAGATCTCCATTCTTTTGATACATGGCCAGATAATCTGCTGCACCGGTGATCTGCTGCTTAAGTGAATAATTGCCAAGAATGATAAAACTAATGACTGTTGATCCGCAGCCAAATACGTATCCGCCTAAGATTGTCTGACGCACTGTTCTGCCTCGGGATATATTACCAATAAAGAATGGTGTTGCTACGCACCATACCATCCAGTATGCCCAATAGAAGATCGTCCAGTTTTGTGGAAATGAAGTGGTTCTCTGTGGATCTGTAAACGTTGCCAGTTGGAAGAAGTTCTGGAACATCCGACCTACAGAAGAAAAACCAGTTTCAATAATGTATTTGGTCTCACCGCTAAATAAAAGGACAAATGCTAAAAGACCAAAGAATAAATAAATGCACGATTTGGCAAGGAAACTGATTCCTTTAAATCCATGTAAAAGGGAATATGTATACACGGCACATGTCAGTACTAATATTATAATGGTCACAACCGTTCGGTTGATCTGTATATGGAACAGTTCACCAATTACACTTGCCATTAACGGAGTAGCAAGACTGAACGTAGTAGCAGTTCCGGCTAACAGTGCAAATACTGCAAGTAAGTCGATTAACCGTCCAAGAATACCATCGGTATATTTACCAAGGATAGGACGACATGCTTCAGAATACTTCTGACGATCACGTTTGCGTACATGGAGCATAAAGCCGAATGCAACGGCAAGTACGAGATAGAATCCCCATGGGATCAGGCTCCAGTGGAAAATAGGGTATGTACTGGCCCAGTCCTGTATGCTTCCTAATTCTGCAATATGTGGATCAGAGGCGTAAAGAATCCATTCTGAAAAAGAATAGAATAAAATGTCAGCGGCTAATCCGGCAGTAAACATCATAGATCCCCAGGCGAAGAAAGAAAATTTAGGCTTTTCATTCGGGGCACCAAGTACGATGTTGCCGTATTTGGAGCATGCAACATAGATAGAAAGGAGAAAAATACCCAGTCCAATAATTAAGTAATACACACCAAATGTGTCTCCAAGCAGAAATCGTATATTGCTTAGAACGGTATTGGATTGCGTTGGGAAAGAAAAGAATAATACACATAAACCAATAATCATGATTAATGGTAAAAGTGTGATCATCCAGTCGATATTGTGTGGATTTGCGGATTGTTTCTTGTTATTCATTTGTGTTTCCTCCATTCAGATAACGTTCGTATTTGGAATCGATAGCGGCTAATTCCTGCAGGTTGTCAATTTCTATGATGTCATTCTCATGCATTGTCTGGATACCAAGCTGGTAATCATTCGGATGACAAAACAGTGCGACATCATCCCAGTATATTTGAGTGTTCTTTTTTTCCTCAAATTCCAGCTCCAGATGTTTTTTCAGTTTGCGTCCGTCCTCTTTATTCCATCGGGAAATGCTGTATAATTGCCAGCCATGTGATCCACCGGTTCGGCTACAGGAAGTAACAAGATTATCGGATAAAGTGAGTAACCATTCATCGGTTGGGGTATCTGTCCAAATACAGTTATATCCTGATCTTTCGAATTCAGGATGTAAGATCTGTGGATTATATATGATCTGATCACCATCTAATATGATGACATCCTCCAGATGCTCGCGGGCAACATACAAGGATGAAATATTATTACAGGTATCATAATAAGGATTTTCTAGGATTTTTACTCCGGGATATTGTTCTTCCAGTATATAAAACCGTTCTTTTAAATATCCAACAACGATATATATTTCATAGATTCCGTTTTGATGCAATCCTTCTATAACAGTGTCGATCATACGTGTTCCGTTTACGGATACCAGTGGCTTAGGTGTGGTTAAAGTTACTGGTTGCATTCGTTTGCCGAGTCCGGCAGCCATAATGATGGATCTTTTTACTTTATACATGGTGTGTTCTCCTTATAATAAATTTCTGTCGATGCATTCTTTTTTTGCCAGTCGTGAATATTCTTTGGCGTAGCGATATTGCTTTAATGAATACTCGCCAAAATCAACACCAAGATTACGTTTGTATTCACACCAGTTACTCCAAAGAAGACCGGCTACCGCAACATAGCAGTATATTTTAATACGAGTCGTATCCGGGCAGTTCCCATTAAAGTAAATATCAATTAACTGATCAATCTGTTCCCTGGTATAGAATGCGTAGATACTGAACATTGCTATATCGACATGTGGATCCTGCATTCCGGCATATTCCCAATCTATCAGACGAATGTCTTCATTCCCGGATGAATCTGTGCAGAATAAAAAGTTATCAGGTACAGCATCGATATGTGTCAATACTTCATCAGCAGCGTATTTGTCAATGTAGTTTTTGAGTGCAAATACTTCTGCCTTTGTTTTCTGATAGTCTCTATAAACAGAAGCTTTTCCTTCCCATAGTGTTTCGTAGAAATCTATTTGTCCGAATAAATCAAAACGATGGTTTACTTTTAATTTTAAATCATGGAAAGATCGCAGCTTTTTCATACATTTGGTTATATCTTCGGTTGATAATGGATCACAAACACGGGCATTATCTAAAAAACGTGTGAGTTTATATCCATTTTCGGGATTGATATATTCAATATCATCGCAGATATGTTTATCTTGAATTGTTTGATAAACGGCTGCTTCATTTCTTCGGTTGATCAACTGATCGGTTCCTTCGCCAGGAATACGCATGATATGTTTGATTCCCTGATAGTCAAAGAGGAAGGAGCGGTTGGTCATTCCTTTTTTTAAGACAGTAATATTGCAGATGTCTTCGGGTTTTCCGTTCAGAGCATCTGCAGCAATCTGTAAAATGTCTGATTGTAAATGATTAGAGTGCTCATCGAGTTCTCGTAATTGTTCGTAAGTATTTATTTCAACTGTATTTGAGCCAGATGCGATTCTGGCTGGAATTATCATACGGTTGTGATCGTATAATGCCTCTTCCCAAAAGCAACCATCATATCGGGCGTCATCATCTAAAGACGATAATCTCTGCTGAATATATGAAGAATCATTTTCAGAAAGATATGAAATACCGATCATCGCATTGCCGACAGCTGTTTTAGAAATAGCGGTTAGTTCCATTTTTCGATTAACACGTACAGAACTTTCAGTAGTTTGTGCATCACTTACCATATACCATGAATATAGTTCATGTGTGTGAAATGGATTATCTTTGCACCAGATATCACAAGGAATGATATAGGAATTCTTCAAATATTCTGATGCAAGATTGAGAGAATGCAGATTGTTTTTTGAAGCATAGTCTGCATTTACAATCAATGTAACATCATATTCATCAATCAGGTATTCATACTGTTCTTTCATGAATCCTACTACAATGTAGATATTATGAATATTGGCTTCGTGCAGTTGCCTGATAATACGTTCGATTAAAGCTTCGCCGTGTATTTCCAGCAATCCTTTTGGCGTTTCCGTGTTAATTGGAACCATTCTCATTCCAAAACCCGCAGCGAGTATAATGGCATTCTGTGGAACAGAATGCTTATATAATGCGATTGCTTTATCCGTAGGCTGCATGGAAGAAGTGAGATAGCCATCAGATGTAAGCTTCTTGATGGAACGATTCACAATTCCAAGAGAATGACCGGAGCAATCGGCTAATGAACGTTGTGTTGGATTTGTTGTAGTAAAAATTGCGTTCAAAATATCATATTCTTGAATGTTCATGTACTTAACACCTCCAAATTATATGAACATATACATATATTATAGTTTGAAGTAGTAAATGTCAAGTAGAAAGTAAAAGCGGATGGTAGAATGGAAACTTCTGAATGGCTAGACATTGAGTGATATTATGCGAACTTTACTAATGATATTAAATATGATATACTAAAAAACAAATTAAGTTAAAACAAAAATAGGAAATAATATGAAAAATAAAAAAATATATTTAGAATTTATACGTATAGTTGCGTGCTTTTTTGTAATCGTAAATCATACAGTTTCATATGTCTTTTGGGATTATGTACCCGGAGGGAAAACCTGGTGTGTAAGTGTTTTCTCATTTTTTTTGTGTAAATTTTCGGTGCCGGTATTTCTGATGATATCAGGCATTGTGTTATTGGGCAAAGAAGATTCATATGGAAAACTGTTTAAACGTATAAAGAAAATAGTCATTATTATAATAATGTCATCGATGTTATATTATATTAATGAATGTATTAGATTACATACGAAATTCGGATTTTTGACATTTGTACAAAGAATGATAGAAAGACCTTTTAGCAATTGCTTGTGGTACTTATATATGTATTTAGGAATTTTGTTGATATTACCAGTATTACAAAAAATGACAAAGCATATGACAAAGAGAGATTATGAATATATATTGATAAGTGGTTTCTTTATATTAAGTGTATGCCCGGTTATTGCACATTGCATGGGGAAAAATGGAGTGAGCTCATTGGTGACAGGGTCAATGTTGGGTGTATATGTGTTAATGGTAATTTTAGGATATTATTTAGAAAAATATATTTGTGTAAAAGAAACGATGATAAAATGGTTATTGCTGATTGTTATCGGTGAAACATGCGTTAATGTGGCTTTAAGTTATCATGAATGGAGAGTCTTAATTGATAATAACAAATTGACATCACCAAATGATTATTTATTTTATAGTAATCAGGAATATATTAATGTGCTTATATTATCGATATGCGTGTTTCTTTTGTTGAAAAGTATATGGATAAAATATGAATACAAGTTTAGTGCAAATGTAAAAAAGATAGTGAGTTATATTGGTGGACTCACGCTTGGAATATATGTAATGGGAGATTTTTGGATAGAAATGTTTTTGCCGCTGTATTATAGAGGTTGTGCCAGATTACATCCTATGATTTGTGTTGTGATACTTCAGGCTTTTGTTTTTATAGTCGGAATGATAGTAACGATGATTTTAAAAAGGATATGTAAAAAATGATATGAAAGTAAGGTGATTTATTATGTTACAAAATATAAAAAGAAATACAGAATATCAACCAGAAATATTGAAACGATTGCATAAGCTTCAATTGGAGATGTTGTGTGATTTGGATTCTATATGTAAAAAATATGATTTGAAATATTTTGCTGTATTTGGTACTGCGTTAGGAGCTGTTCGACATGGCGGATTTATTCCTTGGGATGATGATATTGATGTTGGAATGCTTAGGGAGGATTATGATACTTTTATTCGAGTTGTGGAAAAAGAAATGGGAGATAAATATCAGATTATGACTCCAGAAGTTGATAAAAACTATGCTTGTTGTGTGACGAAATTTCAGCGTAAGGGAACAAGGTTTGTTTCATATTTGAGTGATAAATTGGATTGTGATCAATGTATATTTATAGATATTTTCCCATTTGATTGCATAGCACCAACGTCTCATAAAGCTAAAAATCAACAATTGATAACTTTATTTTTGGATCGACTAATATATTTATGCGGATCTGCACATCCAATTATTCCATATGAAGGAATGAAGCATCACATATATGCGGTAATTTGTTGGTGTATTCATTATGTGTTAAAGATTTTTCATTTTTCTCCTAGAGTAATATATAGAATGTTTGTAAAAGAGTGTACAAAGTATAATCATATGAAGTTGAAAAACTATACTTCTTTTGGTGATGGTGCTTCGTTAAAATATCATGCAAAATATAATGAGATTTTTCCGATAAAGGAAATGAAGTATGAAGATATTTCTATACAAATGATGAATAATATAGATGTACATTTAAAAAGGACATATGGAGACTATATGCAATTGCCGCCTAAGGAACAAAGAATAAATCATGCACCATATATTATTGATTTTGGAGAGATACAAGATTAAGAAAGGTTTACAGTAAATAATGTTAAGAGTACTTCAAGTTATCGGAAAAATGGATCGGGCTGGTGCTGAGACAATGTTGATGAATATATATCGACATGTTGATCGATCAAAGGTGCAGTTCGATTTTATGGTATTTACAGACGAAGAAGGAGATTATGATCAGGAAATAAAATCTCTGGGTGGAAAGATTTATCATATGCCTGCATTTAAAGGTTATAATTACTTTAATCTTAAGAAAAGATTTAAACTTTTTTTTAGTAAACATTCGTATGAAATTGTGCATGGACATATTGGTAGTTTGGCGCCTGCATATCTTAAAGTTGCAAAAGAAGAAGGTGCATATACTGTGGCACATAGTCATGCAACGAATTCGACGCGTTTGCTTGAGAGAATTATTTTTGAAATATTTGCTCACAAAGTTCGATATATAGGTAATTATTTTTTTGCGTGTTCTAAACAAGCAGGAGTAGATCGTTTTGGGAAAGAGGTTGTATCTTCAAATAGATTTCAGGTAATTAACAATGCTATTGATTGTGAAAAATATCGATATGATAAAGAAAAACATGAACAATTAAAAAAACAATTCGGTTTTGAGGAAAGAACTATTTTAGGACATGTAGGGAGGTTTTCGCCGGAAAAAAATCATAGATTTATTATTGAAGTGTTAAAAAAAATGTGTGATGTCGATGATAAGATATTGTTGGTTTTGGTTGGCAGAGGACCTGAGGAAGAGATGGTTAAGCAACTGGTTTATCAGAATAATCTGGAAAAGTATGTGAAGTTTTTGGGAGTAAGGGATGATGTTCCTGATTTAATGAATATGTTTGATGCGTTTATTTTTCCATCGACATATGAAGGTTTGGGAATAGTTGGGATTGAAGCACAAGCGGCGGGGTTGCCGTGTTTCTTTTCGGATGCGATACCGGAAGAAGCAATTATCACACCAGATGTAACTTGTATTCCGTTGTCAAAATCAAGTGATGAATGGGCAAGGATAATTGAGGGAAAAATACAAAAATATCAGAGAAAAGATAATTATAGCTATATCATGGATGCAAATTATGATATAAAGCAGGTGGCAAAAAATATAGAAGAATTTTATTTAGAAAAAAGAAAGGAAATGCATGTTTAGTAGTGAAGCCTCATGCAAATATATATAATGATGAAAAAAAGAATGACAGTTTTTACTCCAACATATAATCGTGCATATATTTTGCCAAAATTATATGATAGTTTGTGCCAACAAACGGTTAAAAGTTTTGAATGGTTGATTGTGGATGATGGATCAGTTGATAATACACAAGAACTTGTAGAAAAATGGATTGAAGAAAAAAAGATTGAAATTCGTTATTTTAAACAAGCGAATGGTGGAAAGCAAAGAGCGCATAATTTGGGAGTTGAGAAAAGTAAAGAAGAAATATTTGTTTGTGTGGATTCGGATGACTATGTTCTGCCTGAATTTGTAGAAAAACAATTGGAATATTTTGAAAGATACAATATGGATGCTTCAATTGCTGGAATTATTTCGTTGCAAGGACATCCAGATGGAACGCCAATGGGAACCTTTTTCCCAGCTGATTTGAAAATAACAAGATTAACAGATTTATATGGGAAATTAAAATTTAAGGGTGATGCCACGTTGGCATATTATACAAATATCTTACGAAAATATCCTTTTTGGGTTGCGGAAGGCGAAAAATTTATGGGAGAGGGATATGTCTATTATCAGATCGATCAGAAATATAAAATGGCAGTATTACCTGAAATATTAATGATTAAAGAGTATTTGAATGATGGATATACCAAAAATGTTCGTAAATTGGCAAAAAATAATCCTAAAAGTTATGCTGAATTAAAAAGACAAACAATAGAATATTCTGAAACATGGAAAGATAGATATTCACAAACAATACTTTATATGGTAGGCTGTAGGATGGCTCGACAAAAAGCAATAAGAAGGGCACCATATCGAGTGTTAGCAATATTAGCTTATTTTCCTGCTTGGATTGCATGGCTGCTCTTTTATAAAAATGCGTAAAGGATAAATAGAATGAAAAATATTAATAGTACTCCAACTGGAAAAGAAATTTTTGTGTGGAATATAGTGGGAAGTATGGCTAGTTCTTTGCTTTCAGTGGTAACATTAATGCTTGTTACACGGATGTTATCAGGGGAAAAAGCCGATATATTCAGTATTGCGTGGTCAATTTCGCAATTAATGGCAACTATAGGTACATTTCAAATACGAACTTATCAGGCTACTGATGTGACAGAAGTATTTAAGTTTGGACAATATTTATGGTTTAGAATGATATCTAATGTTGTAATGATGTTATGTAGTGCTGGGTATGTCATAGTTAAACATTATAGTGTGTATAAAGCTTCAATTGTATTGATTATTTGTTTGTTTCGTGCAGTGGATGGATTTGCAGATATTTATGAAGGATATTTTCAACAAAAAGAAAGACTTGATTTGGTTGGAAAAGCATGTACATATCGAATTGTAATAGGTGTTAGCGGATTTGCACTTAGCTTATTCCTTTGGCATGATTTGATGATTTCGTGTATAATATTATTGCTTGCTTACGTGGTTAGTTTTGTGATATTTAATATACGTTATTCAGTTACAGTGAAATGTTTTAACGTAAAAGAGGCATGGAATAAAAATATAATCTGGATTTGGAATTTGATCAAAGAAGGCGCGCCTATTTTTATTAATGCATTTTTAATGATGGCTATTACAAATGCACCTAAAATGAAGATTGACTCAGCAATCGCAGCTGGGCAGTTGGGAAACGGAATTCAAACTATTTTCAGCGTTTTATTTATGCCTGCATCTGTTTTGACGCTAGCATATATTGTATTTCGTCCGTTGTTGACTAAAATGGCTATAGAATGGGCTTGTGGAAGAAAACAAGGATTTCTTAAAATTGTTAAAATAATTTTTTTGTGTTTAATTGTTATGGCTGTATTATTGATGCTGGGAAGTTTTCTGCTTGGAATTCCGGTGTTATCAATACTTTATGCTCTTGATTTGGAACGGTATCGTAATGAATTATTGATAATGGTTGCGGGCGGATGCTTTTGCACATTTTCTTATGTATTAGATAATGCATTGGTTGTAATTAGACGGCAGTATTTGCTTGTGTGTTCATATGTGATATCGTGGGTATATGTGAAGCTTGTTGTAGCTGAAATGGTAAATAGATGGGAGTTAATGGGGGCGGCTATGGCATATGCAACCAGTATGATCGTATTTTTTGCAGTTACATTAGTAATATTTATGATTTGCTTGAAAAAGGAAAAGAATAATGAATAAAAAATATTGTATATTTGCGGCTCAGTTTTTGCCACATATGGGTGGAATTGAAAATTATACGTATAATATTTCCAAAGAATTAATAAAAAGAGGAAACGAAGTCGCTATTGTTACTAACAATACTACTGGAAGTCCTTTGCGAGAAGAACTGGACGGAATTAAAGTGTTGAGATTTCCGTGCTATAATTTGATTAACGGGCGTTTCCCGGTTATGAAGTTGAATAAGGATTTTTGGAAAATACATCGCTATCTTAAAAACCATGATTATGATATCGTAGTGATTAACGCACGTTTTTACCTTCATTCTATATATGCAGCTTTATATGCAAAGAAGAAGCATATAAAGAGTATTTGTATAGAACATGGAACCAGCCATTTGTCGGTACATAATAAAGTATTGGATTTTGTTGGTGGGGTCTATGAACATTTTCATACCGGAATATTGAAAAAAATTTGTAAACATTATTATGGAGTATCAGAGGCGTGTTGTGAGTGGTCTGCACATTTTGGAATTCAATCGGAAGGTGTACTGTACAATGCGGTAGATTTGAATAAAATAGAACGTTTGAAAGAAAACTGTAACAGAGATTTTAGAAGGGAATTTTTAATAAAAGAAGATGATCAGGTTATAGTATTTACAGGAAGATTGTTAAAAGAGAAGGGGGTATATGAACTAATTGAAGCAGTCGAACAATTTAATAAAACACATAAACCTGTGTATTTGATGATTGCTGGTGAAGGTGAAGAAAAAGGGTATGTTGAATCACATAAATCAGAATATATTATCCCGTTAGGGCGGTTACAATTTCAAGATGTAATTGCTTTATTAGAACAATCTGATATTTTTTGCTTGCCCTCTGTATCGGAGGGGCTGTCTACTTCTGCTTTGGAAGCAGCTGCATGTAAGTGTTATGTTATAACTACCGAACGGGGTGGTACAAAAGAATTTGTTATAGATGAGGATCATGGAATTGTAATGAAAGATAATTCTGTAAATAATATCTATAAAGCAATTGAAAAAGTAACATCCGATGAAGAGTTAAGAAAAAAAGGACAAGATTTGTGTTACAATAGATTGAAAAATAAGTTCACATGGGAACATACAACAGATAATTTAGAGAGGATTATTAAAAAGTAATTATGAAAAAGTTGATTATTATTCCTGCATATAATGAAGAAAGTAATATAGAAAAAACAGTTACAGCTATACAGGAAAATGCACAAGGTTTTGATTATGTGATTATAAATGATTGTTCGACAGATCATACACGTCAGATATGTGAAGATAAAGGATATAATATAGTAAATTTGCCTATCAATTTAGGAATAGGCGGAGCCGTTCAAACTGGGTACAAGTATGCATTGAGACATGACTATGATGTGGCTGTACAGGTTGACGGTGACGGACAGCATGATCCAGAATTTCTTGGTGTTATGGCAGAACATTTATTTAATAATGATTTGGATATGGTAATAGGATCAAGATTTATTGAAAAAGAAGGATTTCAGTCATCGCAATTGAGGAGAGTTGGAATTGTATTTTTTTCAAAATTGATTACAATTCTTACCGGTACAAAAATTACAGATCCAACATCAGGACTTCGCATGATTGGACGTAACGTGATGGCATTATTTGCTACTGACTATCCAAGAGATTATCCGGAACCGGAAAGTGTAGTGGCAGTGTTGAGAAGAAAAATGAAGGTGGAAGAGATACCTGTTATTATGAAAGAAAGGACAGGTGGAGTATCTTCTATTTCTATGAAGAAGTCAGTGTATTATATGATTAAAGTTACACTTGCTATATTAATTGAACGAATTAGAAAATATTAGGGGGGAAAAAAGATGAATATAAGAATTCAGGTTATAATTGGCATTATAGTTGTGCTGGCTTTATGCGTGATTATTAATATGATAAGAAAGAAAAAACTGGAACTTCGTTATGCCTTGGCGTGGATGATAGTAGGAGTCGGAATTCTTGCCTTAGACTGTTTCCCACAATTGATTACATGGCTGGCTCATATTTTGGGAATAGCAAGTCCTATTAATATGTTATTCTTTTTAGGATTTTGCTTTTCATTGATTATAATATTTGTTTTGACGGTTGCCGTGTCACGATCCTCAATCAGAATAAAGCAATTAGCTCAAGAAATTGCATTGTATGAAGAAGAAATGAGTGAGAAATAATAGTAATTGTATTGAGAAAGGTGCAAGAATATGAGAAATAAAAGTACAGGATATGAAATGTGTACTGTCATACTTATTTTTATTGTTGGATTAATAATGTCGTTTGCTGTTCCTACTTGGGAAACACCGGATGAATATACGCATTTATGGATGATCGGAGAATCCATAGGTGTAGAGGATTTTTCGGAGAAGATAGCGGATAATATAGAATTAGACCAAAAAAGGATTGAATTTCATCCGGAAGAAAAGGTGCATATGGACGATCAGATTGAGTCGATGGAAATGCATCCAAGTTATACGAGAAGAGAAATGATGCCGAGATCTGTCAGTTTATCTGTTATTAAGCATTTGCCGGCAACCATAGGCATTTTGCTGGGAATTCTTTTGGGGGTTCCGGCATATTGGGTACTGCAGCTTGGAGAAGTATTTTCGTTACTGTTTTATGCGTGTATTTGTTATCTGGCGTTAAAGATGATACCTGTTAAAAAAGAAATGATGGCGTTTTTGATGCTCTTTCCTATGACAATACAGCAAGTCAGCAGTATTAATTACGATGCCGTTCTTTTGCCAATGTGTTGTTTGTTTATCGCGTATATTTTATATTTGAAATTTGAAAAAGAGGAAATCGGAATCAGGCAGATTACTTTTGTTGCAGTGATGTGGCTGATCTTTACATATATAAAAATGCCATATGGACTGCTTGGATTGATATTTTTTATTATACCAGTAGATAAAATAAAAGTGGATTTACATTTTGTGGTTATAGATGAGAAGTTTATTAAAAAATGGAGAATACCAGTTATAATTGTTGGATGTGCAGCTTTTTTGGTTTTGATATATTTATTGAAGGATAATTTATATATACAGGTTGTTTATGGATTTGTACGAGAATGGAGAAGAGGATTATATTTGTTTAAGGCAACTGGAAGTTATTGGGCTGAGTATCTGATGAATTCTACGGTGGGTACGTTCGGATGGCTGGATACACCGATGGCATTTAATGTAGTCGTTATGATGTTTATCGTTGTGCTGGTTGCATCATTACTGAAAAACAGAGATGATATGGATTATAAGTTACGAATTGGAGATAGAGTTGTGCTGCTGGGAACATTTATTATACTCTGTCTGTTCATCACCATGTCATTAGCGAATCATACAATTAAGGTTACTTTATTTGGAAGTGAACAGTCTAGTGCAACATATGAAATAAGAGAGGCACTTTATCAGATACCATATATCGGAGGATTGCAGGGAAGATATTATCTGCCTTTTGTTCCACTACTGTTTATTTCATTACCTACGTGTATAAAGAATAACCGAATAGTTACGGGCGTTGCGTTTGCACTGATAGAGACAGGACTATATATATATGTGTGTAGTCTGATCATTAGCCGATTCTGGTGTGCATAACAGTTAGCTTGCTGATAAAGATTTGAAAAGGGGACAAATATGATTGGAAAGATACAACGAAAAAGTTTGGGAATAAAATGTGCGATAGACATATGCCAATATGAAAACGGCGTTTTTTGCGTAAAAGGATGGATGTTTTCTGATAAGCAGAAAATGCAGAGAATGCAACTGGTTGTAGAAGCCGGTCGTGTGAAGTATCCTGTAGATATTTCGAGTCATTTGAAACGTTCGGATGTATACCGGGAATTTCAGATTGAAAACGCAAAAAAATGCGGATTTTATGGAGAAGTACGGATTGAAAATGTAGAGTCATTCAGCGTAAATCTGGTATCTGAATTCGGCGGTCAGAAAAATGTATGGAAATTAGGTAAATACAAAGCGGATGAGAAAGTAGATCCACAGAAACAGCCTAATATTGAAGGAATTGATATCGGAGATAAAGAAATTGAAGTGATGGGACTTATTGCATCGGACAAGCTACGGGATGTGCATTGTCCTGATGAGTATAAGTCGGAACTTATAGATGTTATTGTGCCGGTTTATAATGGATATCAATACTTTGATGCACTGTTTTCGTCTATTGAAAAAACAGAGATGAAATACAGATTGATCATTCTTAACGATTGTAGTCCGGATGAACGCGTACTTCCTTATTTAAAAGAATATGCGGGAAAACATTCAGAAGTGATATTGGTTGAGAATGAAACGAACCTTGGATTTGTTAAGAATGTTAATAAGGCATTGGAATTGGCAAAAGGACATCATGTGGCTCTTGTGAATTCAGATGTGGAACTGCCAGAACTTTGGCTGGAAAGACTTATGCTTCCTATTTTGGAGAATGATGATGTGGCATCTTCTACTCCATATACAAATTGCGGAACGTTAGTAAGTTTCCCCAAAATGGGAGAGGATAACAGTCTGCTCAAAGGTTTTACATTAGCTGAGATCGATGAGGAGTTTCAGAAGATCGTACCGCGTTACGCATCACTGCCTACTGGCGTCGGTTTTTGCATGGGCATGAGTAAAAATGCAATTGAAAAAGTCGGAGTGCTGGATGCAGACAGTTTTGGTATGGGATACGGAGAAGAGAATGACTGGTGTCAGCGTGCGATTCTTGAAGGCTATAGAAATGTACAGGTAGAGAATTTATTTGTATATCATAAGCATGGTGGGAGCTTTTTGAGTGAAGACAAGAAAAGATATCTGGAAGAACATGCAAAGATTTTAAGTAAAAAGCATCCAACTTATAATAAACAGGTTGCACGTTTTTTCGCTGTTGATCCTAATAAGGATATCAGAAAACTTGTAAAATACAGATTGTTGAAAAAGAGTGAAAGTGAAAAAGTGATTGTTGCATTTGATCACGATATTGGAGGCGGTGCAACTTCATACTTAAACAACAAGCAAAGAGAATATCTTGACAAGGGATATGTTTTTTATGTAGTTCGTTATAATTATGTTCAGGATTACTATCAGATCTTCATGCACGCTGACAAGGATAAATATGAGTTTTATGTTAAAACACAGGAAGAGCTGATGAAAGCTTTGCAGTTCTTTGGCGCAAAAGAGTTATGGATCAATGAGCTTGTGACATATCCGACCTTGTATAAGCTATTAGAACGTATAGAAGAATACAGAGCTCAGAATGAAGTGAAGCTCATTATGCTTTTACATGACTATTTTGCTATATGCCCGACGATCAATCTCGTTAATTCTGATAAGAAATATTGCGCAATTCCAGAATGTACACAAGCTTGTAAGCATTGCTTTGCAAATGTACATCCGGATTATGTGAAAGATTATCAGTCGATGGAAGAGTGGAGAAATCGCTGGCGACATTTTCTGGAGCGATGTGACTCGATTTTAGTTTTTTCAAATGATTCAGATCGCCTATTGGAAAAAGCATATGGAAAACTGGACAATGTGAAGGTGATTCCACATCAGATTGGTTTTATGCCGAAGTTAGATAAAAAGTATAAAACAACAGATACTTTTAACATTGGCTTGCTTGGTATATTGAATTATCATAAAGGCGCTGAAATCGTTAAAGAATTGCTGAAAGAGATCGAGCGCAGAGGCATGAATGTCAGAGTTGTATTAATCGGATACAGTGCAGAACCGATCAACAGCCCGCTATTCAGTGAGACAGGAAGATACGCTCCGGACAGTATCCCGGCACTTACATTAAAGCATGATATAGATATGTTTTTGATTCCATCTATCTGGCCGGAAACATTTTGCTATACAGCTGAAGAAATCATGAAAATGAGTATGCCGATCATGTGCTTTAATATTGGCGCGCCTGTAGAGAGAGTAATTAATTATGAAAAGGGCATGATTGTAGATGAAATGTCAGGAGCGGCAGTTGCCGATGCGATTGAGGCGAGTGAAGTGATGGCTCGATCTAAGCAAATGGAGCGGAAAGAGAAATCGGTTTTATTTATAGCCGGAGAAGAGTCATTTGCTTCCAGATATCGTGTAAGTCATTTGCGCGAGCAATTATTAATGCAGGGAATTTCATCGAAATGTATTATGGTTGACAAATTTAAGAGGTGCAATTTTAAACCATATCAGAGTGTTGTCTTATATCGAGTTGCCGACCAGAAAGTGGTACACAAGATTATTAAACAGGCACATAAAGCTGGTAAAGAAGTATATTATGATATCGATGATTATATTTTTAATTACGAGAATATAAAACATTTATCATTTTTGAAAGGGAAAGAATATAAGAATTTTGAGGCATATTCAAAAGATATTAAAGAGATTATGGCTTCATGCGACGGATATATTGTTTCAACAAATACTTTGAAGGATGCGATCTTAAAAGATTTCCCGGGAAAACCGGTATGTATTAACCGTAATGTATCGAGTCTGGCAATGCAGATCTGCTCGTTGAGAAGAACATTGGAAAAGAAAAATGACAAGGTATATCTTGGATATTTCAGTGGCACGAAGACACACAATGCTGATTTTGAAAAGATAAAGCAGCCATTACTGAATCTGATGCAAAAAAATGAAAATGTATGTCTGTTAGTCGGCGGTCAGATTACTTTCCCGGAAGAATTTAATGTTTATAAGGATCGGATTGAAAGATTCAAGCTTATAATATGGAAAAAGCTTCCTGCGTTAATTGCCAAAGCAGACATCAATCTTATGCCTCTGGAAGATACATTTTTCCATGCTTGCAAATCTGAAAATAAATGGATGGAGGCTGCACTGGTGCATGTCCCGACGGTTGCATCCTGGAATCAGGAACTGCAGAGGGCAATTGAGAACGGTGTAGACGGATATTTATGCAAGTCTGAGGCAGAGTGGGAAGAAACTCTGGAACAGCTTGTTGAATCCGAGATGCTCCGGAAGCAGATCGCGGATGCGGCATTCCGTAAAGTTATGGATAAATATACAACATTTCATGTTGAAAAGGATGTTGTTGATATGCTTACAAAGTAAAATGCTAGTATTATGATAGGTGAAAAATGAGCAGTAAAATAGATATAATTAAAAAGTGTTCGAAACATATGAACCGGCGGGCAGCGAAAGAGGTGCTTTCCTATGTTCAATCACATGGTGTAAAAGGCTTAAAAGGCTATATTGTAAACCGGGTTATGACTGCAGGAAGACCATATGAATTATGGTTTGAAGATCATAAAGCATCGGAAAGTGAACTGCAGGAACAACGTCGAATGAAGTTTGCCTGGGAACCGAAGATAAGTATTATTGTGCCTGTATATCAGACACCGATAGAGTATCTTGAAAATATGGTGGAGTCGGTCCTGGCACAGTCTTATGAGAACTGGGAATTATGCATTGCAGATGGCAGTGGCGGTAATCAGCTGATCATTGACCGGATGCAGCAATATTGTGCCAGTGAATCTCGCATTAAGTACAGAGTTTTGGAGGATAACGAAGGTATATCGATCAACACAAATAAAGCTTTGGAATTGGCGTCAGGAGAGTATATAGGACTGCTTGATCATGATGATATGCTTGCGCCAAATGCGCTATATGAAGTGGTGGCTCAATTGCAGGAAAAACCATGGGACGTATTGTATTCGGATGAAGATATGGTGTGCGATGGAAAACATTGTAATCCGGCATTTAAACCTGATTTTAGCATTGATCTTTTACGCTCGCATAATTATATTACCCATTTCTTTGTTGTAAAAAAGAGCATTGTGGACTGTGTGGGAGGATTTAATAAAAGTTATGACGGATCACAGGATTATGATTTTGTCTTTCGCTGTATAGAAAAAGCGGAATCAATCTGTCATATACCTTCTATACTGTACCATTGGAGAATTCATGATCAGTCCGTTGCAGGTAATCCGGAAAGCAAACTTTATGCATATGACGCCGGAAAACGGGCGATTGAAGCACACTTGGAACGCTGTGGCATATCTGCACATGTTGAAATGATGAGTCTGTGGGGAATGTATCATGTGGTGTATGAAACGCCGGGAGACCCATTGGTTTCAATTGTTATTCCGAATAAAGATCATATTGATGATCTGAAACGATGTATTTCATCTATTGTGGAGAAATCTGCCTATACAAATTATGAGATTATCATCGTAGAGAATAATAGTGAAGAAGAGAATACATTCCGGTATTATCAGGAATTGCAAGAGCAGTATCCTGTGATTAAAGTCGTTGAATGGAAAAAAGCATTTAATTATTCTGCAATTAATAACTATGGTGTATCTTTTACCGAGGGAGAGTATTTCTTGTTTTTAAATAATGATACCGAACTGATCTCGCCGGGAGCAATACAGGAAATGCTTGGACATTGCATGCGTGAGGAAGCGGGCGCAGTAGGCGCTAAACTGCTGTATGCAGATGATACGGTTCAGCATGCCGGGGTTGTGATCGGTTTTGGCAATTATGCAGGTCATGTAAATAGTAATATCAAGAAAGATGAATGCGGATACATGAACAGAGCGGTAATCAATTGTGATTACAGTGCAGTTACTGCAGCATGTATGATGACGAAAAGAAGCTTGTTTGAACAGGTGGAAGGCTTTGATGAACAGTTTGTAGTAGCTTGCAATGACGTGGATTATTGCCTGAAGCTGAGAGAATTAAATAAGCTGATCGTATATAATGCATTTGCGGAGTGGTATCATTATGAGTCGAAATCAAGAGGTTATGAAGATACGAAAGAAAAACAGGAAAGATTCAGAAAAGAGATCGAGCGTTTTGGTGTAAAATGGAAGAAATATTTAGATCATGGAGATCCATTTTATAATAAGAATTTTTCAGTACTTTTGGAACCTTTTCGATTGGGAAGCTAGCAATTGTTGACAGTAATTAGTCGGTTAAGTATAATATAGTAGATTAGGCTTTGTTCCTAATCTACTATTATTTTTCGGAGGAAGCGAAGTGTCGACCTATATACAGAATTTTAAAAAGTTTCAACCATTATTAAATGAATTGATAATGCGCGATATTAAGACGAAATATAGAAAATCTATACTGGGTGTTTTTTGGACGATTTTAAATCCATTATTTATGATGGTGGTATTGTCAGTAGTATTTTCTAATATGTTTAAATTTGATGTGGAATACTTTCCAGTGTATCTGCTCAGTGGTCAGTTGATTTTTAATTTTTTTAATGAAGCAACCACAAATGCTATGGGAGCAATTGTCGCGAATGGACCATTGATTAAAAAGATATATGTTCCTAAATATATGTTTGTACTGTCGCGTATTTTTTCTAGCTCAATTAATCTGTTGGCATCTTTTACAGCGATGATTTTTGTAATGCTTGCTATGCGGGTGGAACTTCATTATACAGTGCTCTTAGCGCCAATACCATTGATTTTTATTGTGTTCTTTTCTTTAGGCGTCGGGCTGATTCTATCAGCGATTACCGTGAAATTCAGAGATATCATGCATCTGTATTCCGTGTTTGTTACTGCGCTGATGTACCTGACACCGGTTATTTATCCGATGTCAATTTTGCCAGAATGGTTAAAGAAGATTGTGTTATTGAATCCGATTACCAATATTCTGATGATGTTTAGAGATGTTATGCTGAATAATATGCTGCCGAGTATTGGATCACTTCTGTTGGCAGCAGTTGAGACAGCAGCGGTAATGGTGATTGGATTGTATGTGTTCTACAAACGTCAGGATACATTTATCTTGGATATATAGGAGAAGAAAAGAATGGATAATACAGACATTATCAGTGTGGATCAGGTGTCTATGCGTTTTGCACTTGCATCTGAAAAAGTGGACAGTTTAAAAGAATATTTTATCAAAACACTGAAAAGCCAGATTTCTACCAATGAATTTTGGGCGTTGAAAGATGTATCTTTTAGCATTAAGCGGGGAGATGCGCTTGGTCTTATCGGATTGAACGGTAGTGGTAAAAGTACGATGTTGAAGATTATTGCGGGTGTGCTGAAGCCGACCAAAGGTTCTGTGGCTGTACGTGGTGAGGTTGCACCGTTGATTGAACTTGGAGCTGGATTTGATTTTGATTTGACTGCAGGTGAAAATATTTTCCTTAATGGAGCTCTTATGGGAAGATCCCATGAGGAAATGGAAGCGCATTACGAAGAAATTATAGAATTTTCAGAATTACGTGATTTCATCGATGTTCCGGTTAAAAATTTCTCTTCTGGTATGGTTTCAAGACTGGCATTTGCGATTGCAACAATAGGTACACCGGATATCCTGATCTGTGATGAGGTGTTATCCGTGGGTGACTTCCGCTTTCAGGAGAAATGCCAGAGACGTATTCAGGAAATGCTGGATAAAGGGACGACACTGCTTTTTGTCTCTCATAGCATTGAACAGGTTGAAGAGCTTTGTAATAAAGTGGTTTGGCTGGAAAAGGGTAATGTACGGATGTTTGGTGACAGTAAAGAAATTGCAGAAATCTACAGAACGTCATATTAGAGTATACAAGGAGCGTAGAAAATGAAGAAGAAATTAAGCATGATAGTTTTTGCAGCTGTTCTGATAGCCTTTACGTGCATGTATGCTATTGTTGATAAAAATAACGCGATATATGACAGGGCGGTAGACACAAGCCAGTATGTTGCACTTGGACTGGAACAGGGTGAGATGGTCTCACAGAGTTTTGTTTCGACAGAAGATAAGCTGGATGGTATTAATATCAAAATGTCGGTGTCGGGACAGGCTAATAATAAGAAAATCAGTTATGTGTTAAAAGATGAAGATGGGGTCAGTGTTGCTACAGGAAGTGCAACCTTGGACAAGATTAAAGCGGGCAAATTCTTTAGTCTGCAATTTGATGAGCTTACAGGATGCAAAGGAAAGAAATATATCTTTGAATTGAAGGCTGAGCAGTGTGAAAAAGATACGCAGGTGATTGTTTATGCAGTTCAGGGAGCCTCTCAAGAAGCATTGCTTGAGGTAAAGGGAGAACAGGCTGATGGTGTGATGGTGCTACGGACAGTGACACACCGATTTGATGTAGAGACATTTATTGTTACGGCATTGTTTATTCTTTATGTTATTTTCTTCATTAGATGGCTGAGTAAAGTGTTTAAGTAAGCATTGACAAAGATATAATATTCCCGGTTTTCTGTTTTAGAAAACCGGGAATTGCTATATAATTAAGTAGGAAGCTGTACATGCTATATACCTGGGAGGTGGACTATGTCAAAAGTCAGTGTGCTCTTAGCGAATTATAATGGTGAAAAACATTTGCACGAAGCAATCGAAAGTGTGTTGGATCAGACATATCAAGACTTTGAATTTGTTATAATTGATGATGCATCAACAGATTCATCGAGGAAGGTTATTGAAAATTATCATGATAAAAGAATAAAGAAATATTATGCAGAGAAAAACCGAAATATTGCTTATTCGTTAAATTTAGCGCTTTCAATGGCATCAGGAGAATATATTGCAAGGATTGACAGTGACGATGTTTGGGAGTTAAATAAATTGGAAACCCAGGTACAGTACATGGACAACCATCCTGAATGCGGAGCATGCTTCACGAAGGTTAATATTATTGATGCGTATTCAAATATAGCGAATGATGTGTATGGCGAATATTTTCAGTTATTTAACAATGCGGAGAACAGATCACAAATAGAATGGCTACGTTTTTTCTTTTATCAAGGGAATTGTCTTTGCCATCCATCAGTAGTGATTCGGAGGAGTGCTTTAGAGCGGATAGGAGAATACTATCATTTAGCATATGTTCCGGCGGAGGACTATGAATTGTGGACAAGAATCGTGATGAAGTATCCGATTCATATATTGGAAGATAAACTTGTTCGATACAGATGGGAAGAAACAGTAAATAAAATAAGTGGGAAAACTGAAGGGAGAATATACGCATTTCCTAATATAATGATGCTGACAAGAAAAAAAATTATGGATAATATCAGCAATGAAGACTTTGTCAGATATTTTAAAGAAGATTTCATAAATCCTGAATCAGAAAGTCAGGAGGAACTTGAATGTGAGAAGGCGCATATATTACTTCGATGTTCAGGAGATAATGCGAATTTTCTTGGCTTGGAAAAGTATGAACAGATATTAGGTGATGAGAAACTATTGAATATTTTAGAAGAAAAGATGGATTTTTCTATATCAGAATATTATAACAACTATCGTTTCAGAAACTTTGATTTCTTTGATGAATTGGGAAGAGCAAAAGAAAATATAAGGAAATTGGAAGCGGAAATAGAAGGAAAACAGCGATATCTGGAAAGTAAGATAATGGAAACAGAAATCAAACAGCGAGAAATAGAACATTTGCAGTTTCTGGTAGATGAAGTGATGTCTTCGACATCGTGGAAAGTAACTGGTCCACTTCGAAAAGCTGTGAGGATATTAAAAAGAAGAAAATAGTATGGAGGTGGAAAAGTGATTCGATACAATATCCCAATTGGAATTTCGGAATTTGAAAAAATCAGGAAAAATGACTATTACTATGTGGATAAGACAGAACTGATTCAGGTGTTACTGAAGACGGAACCTGCAGAGATTACACTTTTTACAAGACCCCGCAGATTTGGAAAGACGCTTGTGATGAGTATGTTGGCATCTTTCTTTGACATTCGAAGAGAAAACAGAGATTTGTTTAAAGGCTTGAAGGTTGCAAAGGATCAGAAGTTGTGTCAAGGATGGATGAATCAATGGCCTGTGATTTTCCTGAGTTTTAAGGACGTAGGCGGAGAATGCTTCGAAGACGCGTATGGATTGTTGCAGTCTGTTATTTCGCAGCTGTATGTGGAACATACATACTTGGAAGAGAGTATGGAAATTGATGAATCCTATAAAGACATTTTTGGTAGATTGAAACGCAGACAGGGGAATAAAACAGATGTGCAGATCTCCCTTCGGGTATTGATGCGTATGATGCAGATATATTACGGAAAACAGGTGATTCTGCTTATTGATGAATATGATGTGCCGATGGCAAAAGCAGGAAACAAGGCGTATTACAATGAGATGCTGGACGTGATCGGCACTATGATGAGTCAGGCGCTGAAGGATAATACAGCACTTAAATTTTCTGTAATCACAGGATGTCTGCGTATTTCTAAAGAAAGTATTTTCACGGGTACTAATAATTTTGTGGCAGATACAATTGCGGATGAAAGATTCAGTAATTATTTTGGATTTACCAATGAAGAGGTACAAAGGCTTCTGGAGGATACCGGGAATATTAAGTATCAGGGTCAGATTAAAAAGTGGTATGATGGATACTGTTTTGGAAAGACGGAGATTTACTGTCCGTGGGATGTGTTGTGTTATCTGAATAAACTGGCATTCGAATCGGAAAGTGAACCGGAGAATTTCTGGGAAAATACGAGTCATAATGATATTATTCGTACGTTTTTGTCCTACGAAGGCATGGACGTGACGGATTCTTTTGAGAGACTTCTTGCCGGTGAAACAATAGAAGTTGAAATCACAGATAATCTGACATATGAGAATTTGACGGATTCGGAAGAAAATCTGTGGAGCGTATTATATCTGACCGGATATCTGACCAAGGATAACAGACAGCCATTGCAGGGAAAATCGAAGGTTTTTTTGAAAATCCCAAATGCAGAGATTATGGATATTTTCAGAAAAAGTGTAGTGCGCTGGTTTGATGAACGGATAGCAGTTCGGGACAGAAGCAGCTTGTTTAAAGCTTTATGGAATGAAGATGTCAGTAGCTTATCAGAACTGATATCAGATCTTTTGTTTGAAACGATCAGTTATCATGATTACGCAGAAAGTTTCTATCATGCATTTTTAGCAGGATTATTTACAAATGCAGGATATATAGTAGAGTCTAATTATGAAAGTGGTCTGGGTAGACCGGATCTGGTAATAAAAGATAAGAAAAAACGCCAGGCAGTTATTATAGAAATTAAGATTGCTGATAGTATGCAGAGTTTGCAGAAGTCGGCAGAAAAGGCAATGGATCAGATAGAAGATATGCGGTATGCAGATGGTATCTTTGCGCAGGGATATCAGAAGGTGATAAAATACGGAGCGGCATTTTATCGAAAAAACTGTCTGATCAGTAAAAGTGAAGTATAAAGGTGACGATGAAAAAACCAGGCTATTATTCTTCCGGGGAGTTTGCCCGTATGGCGGGTGTAACGCTTCGGACGATACGATATTATGATAAACAGAATATATTAAAACCATCTCTGGTAAGCGAGGCGGGAGCCAGGTTTTATACGGAAGAGGATTTCGCAAGACTTCAGCAGATACTACTTCTTAAGTATCTGGGATTTTCACTGGATGATATCCGGGAGATGACGATTGACGATGTGGATTATCATTTTCTTTTGAATTCACTTGGGATTCAGTTAAAACTTGTGAAAGACAGGCTGGAACAGATGCAGTTGGTAGAACAGGCAATTCAGGATACGATGGATGTAATACAGACAGAGCGGACGGTGGACTGGAGCAATATGCTGAATTTGATCCACCTGACCGGTATGGAAAAGAGCCTGAAGAATCAGTATCAGGACGCATCGAATATTTCGGCGAGAATTAACCTTCATAGTCTTTATTCGCAGAATCCGCAGGGATGGTTTCCATGGATTTATGAGCAGTTAGATCTGCAGTCCAATATGAAAGTGCTGGAACTTGGCTGCGGTGATGGTGAACTATGGAAAGAAAATCAGGAGAAGCTTCCAAAGCAGATAGAATTGCATCTGACAGATATTTCAGAAGGAATGCTCAGAGATGCCAGACGAGAAATCGGTGTGAGAGATAAACGGTTTCATTTTCAGACGGCGGATGCGTGTGAGATTCCGTATGAGGATGAAATGTTTGATGTTGTGACGGCGAATCATGTGTTGTTTTACTGTGAAGATATCGGACAGGCCTGCAGCGAAATACACAGGGTATTAAAACCGGGCGGCATGTTTGTGTGCGGAGCTTATGGCAGCAGTCATATGAAAGAAGTAAGTGAACTGGTGCAGAAGTTTGATGAGCACATTATATTATCAGCAGAGCATTTGTACGAAAGATTCGGGAAAGAAAACGGATATGACATCTTAGAACCATTTTTTGATAAGATTGAATGGAGACAGTATGAGGATTATCTGGTTGTTCCAGAACCGGAGCCATTGATAGCATATGTGCTTTCCTGTCATGGTAATCAGGGACAGTATCTGCCAGATCGGTACAGTGAGTTTCGTAGTTATGTCAGAAAGAAGACGAAGGATGGATTCCGGATAACGAAAGATGCCGGAGTGTTTGTATGCAAGATGTAGTAAGGGAGTTTTAGATGTTATCTTTGATTGTACCATGTTATAATGAGCAGGAATCACTTCCACTTTTTTACAAAGAAGTGACGCGTGTTATAACGAAGATGAAAGTAGAATATGAATTATTGTTGATTGATGATGGCTCGAAAGATGAGACGCTTTTTATTATGAAAAAACTGGCGGCAGGAGATGTTCGTGTGAAGTATTTCTCTTTTTCGAGAAATTTTGGAAAAGAAGCTGCAATGTATGCAGGATTTTGTAATGCAAAAGGAGATTATGTTGCGGTGATGGACGCGGATATGCAAGATCCGCCGTCGTTGTTGCCAGAGATGTTGAGATTGCTACAGAGTGATGAATATGATAGTGTTGCAACCAGGAGAGTCAGCCGTGTGGGAGAACCGAAGATACGCAGTTGGTTTGCCAGACAATTTTATAAGTTAATTAACCGTATTTCAGACGCGGATATCGTGGATGGTGCCAGAGACTTTCGGTTAATGAAACGGGAGATGGTAGATGCAATTATTCAGATAGGGGAGCATAATCGATTCTCCAAGGGGATTTTCGGATGGATTGGATTTCGAACATATTGGATGGAGTATGAGAATGTGGAGCGCGTAGCGGGAGTGACCAAATGGAATTTCTGGAAGTTAACCAAGTATGCGATTGATGGTATTATCAATTTCTCACAGGTGCCACTAAGCATTGCTTCCTGGTTTGGTATCGGTATGACGTGTCTGGGAGGACTTATGTTGCTGATTGTAGTGTTAAAAAAGCTGGTGATTGGAGTGCCGGTGGCTGGATGGGCATCTATTGTGTGTATTATCATTTTTATTGGCGGTTTGCAATTATTCTGTCTGGGGATTATGGGACAGTACATTGCCAAGACGTATATGGAGGCTAAGAATCGCCCTCATTATATAGTTGCGCAGACGAATGCGGAAGAAGCTGAGAAGATCAAATAGGATGATTACGAAGAAAAAATCTTAATATTTTCTAAAAAGGCTTGAAGGTGACCTAAGGTCACCTTTTATAATGCAATCATAAGATGACAAAAGACCGGGATGTTTGTATCCCACGATCGAAGCATGTAATATGCAGGAGGTTCAAATGAAAGGAATTATTTTGGCAGGAGGATCTGGTACAAGACTTTATCCTCTGACAATGGTTACATCCAAACAGTTATTACCGATTTACGACAAACCGATGATCTATTATCCGATGTCTGTGCTAATGAATGCAGGTATCCGTGATATTTTAATTATTTCCACACCACAGGATACACCGAGATTCAAAGAGCTGTTGGGCGACGGACATCAGTTTGGCGTGAAGCTGTCTTATGCAGTACAGCCTAGCCCGGATGGGCTGGCACAGGCATTCATTATTGGTGAAGAGTTCATTGGTGATGATACTGTTGCAATGGTACTGGGAGATAATATTTTTGCAGGACATGGTATGAAGAAACGTCTGACGACAGCTGTGGAGAATGCAGAGTCTGGTAAGGGTGCTACTGTATTTGGATATTACGTTGATGATCCGGAGAGATTCGGTATCGTAGAGTTTGATCAGAATGGTAAAGCAGTTTCTATTGAAGAGAAGCCGGAACATCCGAAGAGCAATTACTGTGTGACAGGTCTGTATTTCTATGATAATAAGGTCGTAGAGTATGCGAAGAACCTGAAACCAAGTGCCAGAGGAGAGTTGGAGATTACCGACCTGAACCGTATTTATCTGGAAGAAGGTAATCTGAATGTAGAACTTCTTGGTCAGGGATTCACATGGCTCGACACCGGTACGCATGAGAGTCTGGTGGACGCTACAAACTTTGTTAAGACTGTAGAGACGCATCAGCATCGTAAGATTGCGTGTCTGGAAGAGATCGGTTATCTGAATGGATGGATTTCCAAAGAAGAAGTGCTGAAGGTATATGAAGTACTGAAGAAGAATCAGTATGGTCAGTATCTGAAAGACGTATTGGATGGTAAATATCAGGAAAACCTATATTAATATATAAAAGGAGAAATATAATTATGACTATTATCGTGACCGGAGGAGCCGGATTTATTGGAAGCAACTTTGTATTTCACATGCTGAATAAGTATCCGGATTACAGAATCGTATGTCTGGACTGCCTGACATACGCAGGTAATCTGTCTACACTGGAGCCTGTAATGGACAATCCGAATTTCCGTTTTGTAAAAGAAAGCATTACAGACCGTGAAGCAGTGTACAAATTATTCGAAGAAGAGAAACCGGACATGGTTGTAAACTTCGCAGCAGAAAGTCACGTAGACCGTTCTATCGAGAATCCGGAAGTATTTCTGGATACCAATATCAAAGGTACAGCAGTGCTGATGGATGCCTGCAGAAAATACGGTATCAAGCGTTATCATCAGGTATCTACGGATGAAGTATACGGAGATCTGCCATTAGACAGACCAGATCTGTTCTTTACAGAGGAGACACCAATCCACACCAGCAGCCCGTACAGCTCATCCAAGGCCGGTGCAGACCTTCTGGTACTTGCATACCACAGAACGTATGGTCTGCCTGTAACCATCAGCAGATGTTCGAATAACTACGGACCATATCATTTCCCTGAGAAACTGATTCCACTGATGATTGCAAACGCGCTGAATGACAAACCGCTTCCGGTATATGGAAAAGGTGAAAATGTCCGTGACTGGCTGTATGTAGAGGATCACTGTAAAGCCATCGATCTGATCATTCATAACGGACGTGTTGGCGAGGTATACAACATCGGTGGTCACAACGAAATGAAGAATATCGATATTGTAAAGATCATCTGCAAGGAGCTGGGTAAACCGGAAAGTCTGATCACATATGTAGAAGACCGTAAGGGACACGATATGCGTTATGCAATCGATCCTACCAAGATTCACAATGAACTTGGATGGCTGCCAGAGACTATGTTTAAAGATGGAATCAAGAAGACCATTCAGTGGTACCTGGATAACAAAGAGTGGTGGGAGACCATTATCTCAGGTGAATACCAGAATTATTATGAGAAAATGTATGCACACCGTCAGGAGGTTAAATAAATGAAGGTATTAGTAACAGGAGTAGGCGGACAGCTCGGACATGATGTGATGAACGAGTTGGCACAGCGCGGCTATGAAGGTGTAGGTTCAGACATCAAGGAAGAGTACAGCGGTATTCAGGACGGAACTCCGGTAACCACAATGCCATATGTTCCTATGGATATTACAGATGCTGCATCTGTAGAAAAGGTAATGCGCGAAGTGAATCCGGATGTATTGGTTCACTGCGCAGCCTGGACAGCAGTAGATAATGCAGAAGATGAAGATAAACAGGCAATTGTACATGCGATTAATGCAGGCGGTACAGAGAATCTTGCAAAAATGGCGAAAGAACTGAATTGCAAGATGGTATATATCAGTACGGATTATGTGTTTGATGGACAGGGCACAGAGCCATGGGAGCCAGATTGCAAGGATTATGCTCCACTGAATGTATATGGGCAGACAAAGCTGGATGGAGAGCTTGCTGTATCCGGTAATCTGGACAAATATTTTATCGTACGTATCGCATGGGTATTTGGCAAGAATGGTAAGAACTTTATTAAGACGATGCTGAATGTTGGCAAGACACACGATAAACTTACGGTTGTAAATGATCAGATTGGTACACCGACTTATACATTCGATCTTGCACGTCTTCTGGTAGATATGATAGAGACGGAAAAGTATGGATATTATCATGCAACTAACGAAGGCGGCTATATCAGCTGGTATGATTTTACCAAGGAAATCTTTCGTCAGGCAGTTGCCATGGGACATGAGGAATATTCTGAAAACCGTTTGAGCGTTGCACCAGTAACCACAGAAGAGTATGGTGTGTCAAAGGCTGCAAGACCATTCAACAGCCGCCTGGATAAGAGTAAGCTTGTGGAAAATGGATTCAAACCATTGCCAACATGGCAGGATGCATTATCCAGATATCTGAAAGAAATCGACTTTTAATTTTAATAAGTAAACAATAGAATCTGCCTGGTATAATCAACCGGGCAGATTTGGTGTATATAACTGGAGGAAGATAAAATGGGACAGATTAAAGTAGAGAAGAATGCAGGCGGTATTGAAGGACTGTGCGTAATCGAACCGGCAGTTCACGGAGATGCCAGAGGATATTTCATGGAGACTTACAATCAGAGAGATATGGAAGAAGCCGGACTGAATATGGTGTTCGTACAGGACAACCAGTCATGTTCAGTGAAAGGTGTGTTGCGTGGTCTTCATTTTCAGAAAGAATTTCCACAGGGCAAGCTTGTACGAGTAGTAAAGGGGTCTGTGTTTGATGTGGCAGTAGACTTAAGAAGTGGAAGCGAGACTTATGGAAAATGGTTTGGTGTAGAGCTGACAGAAGAGAATAAGAAGCAGTTCTATATTCCAGAGGGATTTGCCCATGGATTCCTGGTGTTGAGTGATATTGCTGAGTTCTGTTATAAGTGTACAGATTTTTATCATCCGGGTGATGAAGGTGGACTCGCATGGAATGATCCGGAGATCGGTATTACGTGGCCGGAGCTTCAGGGTGAGTACAACGGAACTCCGTCAGCAGAAGGATATCATCTTGCAGACGGAACAGCATTGAACCTGAGTGACAAAGACCAGAAATGGGCAGTATTAAAGGGTACTTTTAAGTTCTAAGGTGAAGAGAATGAAGAAAATAGATAGTACTTTTATCAGATTTGCAATGGTAGGAGTTGCAAATACTATATTTGGTACTGCAATTATGTTCCTGTTTTATAATGTGTTCCATCTGAGTTACTGGGTATCTTCTGCAAGCAATTATATTTTTGGAAGTATTTTGAGTTATTTCCTGAATAAGAATTTTACGTTTCAGAATAAAGAACGCTCGTGGCAGGTGGTATTTCGGTTTGTGATTAATATCAGTATATGTTATGCTATAGCATATGGCATTGCCAAACCGCTGGTGCGCATGCTCCTGTCTGGTCAGTCTGTCAAGATTCAGGATAATGGTGCGATGCTGGTAGGCATGGTACTGTTTGTGGTGATTAATTATTTGGGACAGAGACTTTTTGTGTTTAAAAACGAACAAAGGTAAAATGATGCAATATATAAAACAGAACAAAAAAATTATTATTTTCATATTTTTAATCGCTATTCTTCTGTTTATACAGAAAATCATCTGTCCATCTATTGGGTATGATACAGATCAATATCTGGCAGATCCAGAAGAAACACATCGCGTGTGGATATCACATGGAAGATACGCGTTGGTGTTTATGAGTCATTTTCTTGGAAAATTATGGATGAATCTACGTATAGCAAATATATTGACATGTATTAATATAGCTATTTATACTGTGCTTTTTCTGGCTTTTTTGAACATGTTATATGAGAATAAAGACAAAAAAAGAGATACGATAGTAGCGGTTTTGTTGATTAGTAGTCCGATTTTTTTGGAACAATATTATTTTACACTACAAGCAGTAGAAGTATCTTTTTCGCTAATATTAATTATGTTGGCATATATTGGTACGTATTACTGGATTGTTGAAGAGCGGAAAAAGTATATTGTAATAGTGTATGGATTATTAACCTTTTGCTTTGGAGTATATCAAACCCATGTTGTGTTATATATTATTGGTGTGTTAATGATTCTTATAAGGGTTAATCATGAAAATCACAGAGAAAATATTTTGGTAATATTACGAAGTGTTCTGGTATGGGGAACTTCACTGGTTACCTATTTTGTGATTAAAAAGATAGTAGAAATTTTGATGGATATTCCAGATAGTGGATATTTGGAGAGCCAGATTACATGGCTATCAGGTTCGGTTACAGAGTCTTGCTTTATGATAATGAAATCAGTAGGACGAGTAGTGTTTGGAATAGGTCATGTATTAAATCTTTCTTATTTGATATGTGTGATATATGTATTATGGCGCATAAAAAAATCGGATAAAACAATTACATGGAAGAATTTCTATTTACTATCATTTTTAATTGCCCCGATCTTGCTGAATATAATTATGGCGAGTAGATTATTAATTCGATCTGTGCTTGGAATTCCGATTGCGTGTGCGGTTGTATTTTGGAAAAGCTGGCGAGAAAGTCGATATATGAGAACTTTGATGATTATTGTAGCAGTTTCACAGGTTGTAAATGGACAATTATTGTTATATGCTGATAATATCCGATATTCTAATGATGTATCTATTGCAGAAAAAATATATCGAGATTGTCATGCAGATAAGAGTACAGTAATTGTAACCAAAGGAATAGAAAAAGCAGAAGATAACGGATTCTCGTTTAAAGGACAGACATTAGGACATTCATTTTTTGAATGGAGTAATGGAATGGCAGATGCAGAGGAGACTAGAATACAGTATTTTATGCATTTACAAGGCTTAGATTTTAAATTGCCGGATGAAGACCAAAAACAACAGATAAATACTATTGGTTTTCAAGGTGAATATCCGGAAGATGGATACACCGTAGAAAAAGATGGGTGCTGGTATGTGAACTTAGGAGAGTAGTATGGATACGTATAAGATAGACTGGTTGAAAATTGCAAAAAGATTATCACCATATAACATAAAAAAAGGTCTGCTTTATATGAAGCATTTTGGACCGAAGGAGTTCTGGATTCGCTTGACAGAGCGTTTTCAGGCAGACGATGTGGATTATGAAGAATGGTATAAGAACCACAAACCGACAATGGAAGAATTACAGAGGCAGCGTGATACAGAATTTGAATACGAACCGTTGATCAGTATTCTGGTGCCCGTATACAATACACCGGAAGAATTTCTGAAGCAGATGATTCAGTCGGTGAGAAAGCAGACATATGGCAAATGGGAACTGTGCATTGCGAATGCGAATCCTGCCAATGAAACAGTGGCAGAAATCTTACGCATCTCATCTACGAAAGATGAAAGAATTAAGGTAAAAGATGTTCCGGAAAATGAAGGAATTGCACAGAATACGAATGCCGCACTGGCGAGTGCAACGGGAGATTATGTCGGACTGTTGGATCATGATGATCTGCTGACGCCGGATGCATTGTATGAAGTCGTAAAAGCGATCAATGAAAATGACAGACCGCAGGTATTGTATTCGGATGAAGACAAGGTAACCATGGATTTGTCGGAACATTTTCAGCCACATATGAAGCCAGATTATAATAAAGATCTGCTTCGGTCTAATAATTATATTACGCATTTCTTTGTGGCAGACCGTACGCTGGTAGAAGAAGTTGGCGGAGAAGATGGTGAATATAATGGGGCACAGGATTATGATCTGATTCTTAAGTGTACGGAACGGGCAAAGGGAATTGCTCATATTCCAAGAATCTTGTATCACTGGCGAGTACACAAAGCATCAACAGCTGACAATCCGGCAAGTAAGATGTATGCGTTTGATGCCGGAAAGAGAGCAATCGAAGATCATCTGAAACGGTGTGGTGAAATTGGCAAAGTGAGCCACGAGAAAGATCTGGGATTTTACCGGGTAAAATATCAGGTGCAGGGCAGTCCATTGATTTCAATCATTATTCCGAATAAAGATCAGGTGGAATCGCTGGATAAATGTCTTGAATCCATTGAAAAGTCTTCTTATAAGAATTATGAGATTATTATTGTAGAGAACAACAGTACAGAGGACGCAACCTTTGCATATTATAAGAAGATTGAGTCTGACAAGATCCGTATTGTGTACTGGTCGGATGAATTTAATTATTCTGCAATTAATAATTTTGGCGTAAAACATGCCAGGGGTGATTATCTGCTTCTGCTGAATAACGATGTAGAAGTAATCACGACAGACTGGTTAGAAGAACTTACAGCCAATTGTCAGCGTAAAGATGTGGGGATAGTAGGCGCAAGGCTGTATTATCCGGATGATACGATCCAGCATGCCGGTATTGTGATTGGTATCGGAGGCGTGGCTGGAGCATTGTTTGTGGGAATGCCAAGGATGTTTACCGGATATCTCCACAAAGCAGTCATCCAGCAGGATCTGAGCGCAGTGACTGCGGCGTGTATGATGGTGAAGCGATCTGTGTATGAGGAACTTGGTGGCTTGGAAGAAGAGTTGAAGGTTGCGTTTAATGATGTAGACTTTTGCCTGCGGGCAAGAGAAAAAGGATATCTTGTAGTGTATGATCCAAATGTGGAATTATACCATTTTGAATCGAAATCCAGAGGAACGGAAGATTCCAAAGAAAAGATACGCAGATTCCAGAATGAGATCGAATATATGCGGAGTCATTGGCTGGAACTTCTGAAGAAGGGCGATCCAATGTACAATCCGAATCTGACATTAACCAAATGGGATTACAGTCTTCGCAATAATCAAAAAGAATAATCAAAATGATAAAAGCCACAGTGTTTTCTTAAGTATCAGTTAAGAAAAACACTGTGGCTTGCTCTTTATGTGAAAATATAGTATTATGAGAAATGAAAAATAATGGAAGTTGGTGACCCCTTGATTAAGAAGAATCAGCAATTACTAAATAGAATTCACGTAGTGCTGGATGCGGTTGTAATGGTGATAGCATATATGCTTGCCTGGTTTTTTAGATTCCGCTCCGGCTTTTTTGCATTAGATGCCTGGTATCTGTCATTGCAGGCATATATGCGTGCACTCATTTTTGTGGTGCCGGGATATCTGATCTTATATTATGCATTTCAGCTATATACTCCGAAACGTGTGCAGGGAAGAAGACTGGAAGCCTGGCATGTGGTACAGGCCAATGTAACGGGTATCGCGTGTTTCATTATGATCCTGTATCTGCGCCATCAGACAGATTATTCCAGAAAGATGCTGCTTGTGTTCTTATGTATTAATATCTCTCTGGATGTACTGATGCGTAATGTTATTCGGATATTTCTGCGGAAGATTCGGAAGAATGGATTGAATCAGAAGCAGATCCTGTTGATCGGTTACAGCCGTGCAGCGGAAGAGTATATTGATCGCATTATCCAGAATCCGGAATGGGGATATGCGGTACGAGGCATTTTGGCTGACAATATGCCGAGAGGCACCATGTACCGGGGGTATAAAGTAATCGGAAGAATCGATAATTTATCCATTATCTTACCGGAAAATCGCCTGGATGAGATTGTGATCACACTTGGACTGGCAGAATATCACAAGCTGGAACGGATCGTAGGCATGTGCGAGAAATCCGGTGTGCATACGAAATTTATTCCTGATTATAATAATGTGATACCGACGAAGCCTTATACGGAAGATATTCAGGGACTTCCCGTGATCAACATCCGCCGGGTTCCGCTTCATGATCCGTTGAATCGATTCATGAAGCGTGGGGTGGATATCTTTGGAGCAACAGTGGCATTGATATTATTCTCGCCTGTGATGATTGGAACGATGATCGCGATTAAGGTGAGTTCGCCCGGACCGCTGATATTCAAGCAGGAGAGAGTAGGGCTTAAGAATAAACCGTTTATGATGTACAAGTTCCGTTCGATGGTAGTACAGACAGAGGAAGAAGAAAAGAAAGGATGGACAACCAAGAACGATCCACGAGTGACCAGGGTTGGCAAATTCATCCGTAAGACAAGTATTGACGAGCTTCCACAGCTGTTTAATGTGTTCAAGGGAGATATGAGTCTGATTGGACCAAGACCGGAGCGGACACAGTTTGTAGAGCAGTTCAAAGAAGAGATACCGAGATATATGGTAAAACACCAGGTTCGTCCGGGACTGACCGGATGGGCGCAGGTGAATGGGTACAGGGGAGATACATCCATTCGCAAGAGAATTGACTGTGATCTGTATTATGTAGAGAACTGGACGTTGGGACTGGACTTTAAGATACTGATCATGACATTTTTTAAGGGGTTTGTAAATAAAAACGCATATTGATCGAAGGGGAGATAGAGATATGGGACAGAGAGACGATCGGAGACTGGCAAGAAAAAAACAGGAGATGCGCAGACAAAAGAGAAGGAAGAAGCGCAGAAGACGGATCGTGTTTCTGGTAGCAGAGATATTGATATTATGCATTCTTAGCGTAATCGCTTATGGAATGTTTAAATTAGATAAGCTGAATGTGAATCCGTTGAAAAATCTGACGAATAATGGAATCAGCCAGGACGGTTATATGAATGTGGCGATATTTGGTGATGACAGGCGACCGGAGGATACAGGTAATGCACGCAGCGACTGCATTATCATAGCAAGCATTAATAATGACACAAAAGAAGTGAAGCTGGTGTCTGTATATCGGGATACGCTCCTGAATACAGAAGATGATACGTATGATAAAGCTAATTCAGCATATGCCGTTGGCGGGGCAGAAGCTGCGGTTAATATGTTGAATCGCAATCTGGATCTGAATATTCAGGATTATGTCAGCGTGAATTTTCTGGCAGTTGCAGATGTAGTAGATCTGCTGGGGGGTATAGATCTGGATCTTACGGATGAAGAAGTGGTACACATGAATAACTATTGTGTAGAGACTTCTGAAATTACAGGTAAAAAATATAAGAAGATTGAACCTGAAGTGGCAGGAACCTATCATTTGAATGGAGTACAGGCGGTATCTTACAGTCGTATTCGTTATACAGAAGGTGGAGATTTCCAGAGGACATCCAGACAGCGCCTTGTGATTGAGAAGATTGCAGAGAAAGCAAAAAAGGCAGACTTAAGTACCATCAATAAAATTATCGATGCGGTCTTTCCTGAGATTACGACCAGTTTTACCTCGGGGGAGATTGTGAAAATGAGTGCTGGTCTTCTGCATTATTCCATTGGTGACAATGAAGGATTTCCGATGGATAATGAGACGCCGGATTCGATACCGGGATATCAGGGGTCCTATGTTGTACCGAAGGGATTAGAAGAAAATGTAATCAAGCTTCATAAGTTTCTGTTCCCTGATGAGGATTATACACCAACGGATACATTGAAAGAGATCAGTGATCACATTAAGGATGTAACGGGTATTTATCCTGATGATTCAGAAGATAGTACAGAGGATAATGAAGAATAAGGAGCAATACATGTGTAAAGTAACGGTAGTAATACCGAATTATAATGGTGAAAAATATCTGGTGCCGTGCCTTGCGTCTTTGTATGAAGAGACCAGGGCAGAGATAAAAGTAATTGTAGTGGACAATGGCTCAAAGGACGACAGTCTGAACAGAGCTATAAAGTTGTATCCACAGACCAGAATAATACGATTGGATCGCAATTATGGATTCTGCCGGGCAGTGAATGAAGGCATTACAGCTTCGGATACGGAATATGTATTGTTACTGAATAATGATACGTTGGTGAGAAAAGGATTTGTAGAAGCCCTTCTTCGCAGAATAGAACGGAGCGAAAAGATCTTTTCGGTAGAAGCGAAGATGCTTCAGTATCAGGATGAAGCCAGAATTGACAGTGCGGGCACGTATTATAATGCGCTTGGATGGGCATTTGCCAGAGGAAAAGATCAGTCAGCAAAGAAGTATAATTACTGCGTGAAGACATTTGCAGCATGTGGTGGTGCAGCAATATACCGTAGGAAAGTATTTGACGAGATCGGACTATTTGATGAACGCCATTTTGCATATCTGGAGGATATTGATATCGGATATCGTGCAAGATTATATGGATATGTGAATGTATATGAGCCAAAGGCGGAGGTCGTTCATGTGGGAAGTGCATCCAGTGGTTCCAGGTATAACGAGTTTAAGGTAGAGCATTCGTCTAAGAACAATATTTATCTGATTTATAAAAATATGCCAACATGGCAGATTGCTTTGAACCTCCCGCTCTTAATAGTAGGATTTGGAGCTAAGGCAGCCTTTTTTATAAAGAAAGGATTAGGAGTTACGTATCTGAAAGGTCTGGTAGAGGGCGTTCGGATGTGTGATAAGAAATATAAAGTACATACAGAAAAAGCGGACTGGCGACAATGTCTCAGGATTCAATGGGAATTATGGGTGAATGTGATTCGCAGGTTTTCTGATATGGGTGAAGAGGAATAGGATAATTATGAAGAGACTACTGTTGATTGCTCCGGTATTTTTTGGATATTATAAGGATATGATACTGGAGGCAGAAGAACTGGGATATCATGTGGATTATTTGTGCGATGCACCGAGCAATTCTAATATATCCAAAGCACTAGGCAGGATTAATAAAAAGCTGATCAGTGGATCAGCAAAAAGATATTACAAAGAAAAAGCACTGCCTCTGGTTGAAGAAGAGCAATATGACAAGGTTCTTTTAGTAGCCGGCATGACTTGTGCATTCACAGCAGATATGTTTTGTGAGATGCGGAGATTACAAAAGCAGGCAGAATTTATTTTGTACCAGTGGGATTCAGAAGTGAACCTCCCATATTGTAAGAGTATACATCCATATTTTGATCGAATCTATACATTTGAAAAGGCAGATAGTGAGCAGAATAAGATATATCGGTTTATGCCGACGTTTTACACGAGAATTTATGAAAAAATCGGAAAGAAAGAGCGTCCGGTACCAAGGTATGACTGTTTCTATGTAGGAACCGCACATCCTAAGAAATATCTGGAAATTAACCGGATGGCGGAAGATTTGAAACCGGAACTGCCAAGGCAGTTTATATATCATTACATTCCGTCGGTTTTAAAATACGTATATCATAAAGTGACGGCAAAGGAATACCGGCATGCGAGATATCGAGATTTTCAGAAAGTTAAGCTGTCTGGTGCGGACATCATGAAGGGGATGGAGGTATCTACCTGCATTCTGGATGCACCGCAGGGAGGACAGACTGGACTCACACTTCGTTGCTTTGAATGTATGGGGGCGAAGCGGAAATTAATTACGACGAATGTCGATATTGTGAATTATGATTTTTACAGAGCAAGTAACATTCTGGTGTATCCGGGGACAATAGAAGAACGGAAAGCTTTTTTCGAGAACCCTTATGAGGATCTTCCAGAAGAATTGTACAGAAAATACAGCATGAACAGCTGGATGAAACGGCTGTTATCAGGCGAGGAATCTCAAAAACTACCGGAAAATCATTGAAATTTTACTGTAAATGGGGTAATATGTAAGGCGAGTTGTTACGCTTGTTAACAAATTGTTACAAAAGAAAGGATGTTACGATGGCGAGAAGATCACACAGACGGAGAAAACATGGCTTTGCTTCCTGGTCAATCGGGAAGAAGTTGGGTGTGATTCTTGGTGGTACATTTGCAGCAGTTGCAGCGACGGGTGTTGTACTTGTAGCCAGTAAGATGACGAAGATAGAGACAACGGAACTTGATACAGATAAGTTGAATATAGCGGAGACCAGTGAAGAACAGGAGACTGGCTATCTGAATGTTGCACTGTTTGGCTTGGATTCCAGAGAAGGGGATCTTGGCAAGGGCAATCGAAGTGATACGATGATGATTGCCAGCCTGAATAAGGCAACCGGAGAGGTAAAACTGGTTTCAGTATACCGAGATACGTTACTGAAACTGGATGATGGCAGCTATAATAAGGCGAATGCCGCCTATGCATTTGGCGGACCGGAAGGTGCCATTTCAATGATTAACCGCAGTATGGATATGGATATTTCCAAGTATGTTGCAGTGAATTTTAATGCACTTGTTGATGTGATTGATGCATTAGGTGGTCTTGATATTACGCTGACAGATGCGGAAGTAGTGCATATGAATAACTATTGTGTAGAGACATCTAAAGTTACAGGTGCGGATTACACAAAGATTGAACCGGAAGTTGCAGGTACTTATCATTTGAATGGAGTACAGGCAGTGTCTTACAGTCGTATTCGATATACAGGAGGAGGCGATTTTGAACGTACCTCCAGACAACGTCATGTACTTGAATTGATCGCTGAGAAAGCGCAGAGTGCAAGCTTCAGTACATTGAATAAGATTATTGACAAAGTATTCCCACAGGTATCTACGAATTTCACGATTACAGAGATGATTGCATATGCTAAAGATATTGCAAAGTATAAACTGGGGGACAGCATGGGATTCCCGGATAATAACTCATTTGATATGTTGGATGTTGTAGGTAGTGTGGTAATTCCTGAGACACTGACTTCGAATGTGGAGGATGTACATAAGTTCCTGTTCGGGGATGATGGTTATACCATTTCTTCGAATATTACAGATATAGAGGCTGGCATTCGTGAGAAATGCACACATAAGGCGACCAGTGATTCTGTGATTGAGAGTGATGATGATTACGGATCTGGTTCCGGAACATCCAATGATTATAGTAATTCTGGAAGCTCGAATAGTAACTATAACAACAGTTATAATGATAACTATAATAATAGTTATAATAATTCGGGCAGTTCAAGTGGTACAGGCAGCGGATCAGGAACAGGCGATTCAGGCGGCGGAAGTGATTACGGAGACTACGGCGGAGGATCTGACGGAGATTATTCTGGGGAAGACTATGATTAATAAGTCGTGTGAGATACGGGAAAGGATAAAGTAAGTTATGAAGAAACTGAAAAAATTAGCTGCACTGATGCTTTGTACAGCTATGACATTTATGATGTGTGGTATAGTATCATCGGCAGCCAGTGGCCAGCTGAGATTTTCTGATCCGTCTACAACAGTAGGTGCAACGGTTGAGATTACTGCAAAGCTGAGTGCGGATGAAAGTCTGAGCAAAGCCAGTGCAACACTGACATATGATACAACAGCATTAAAGTTTATCAGTGGAGAGAATGCGTCAGCATCTAATGGACAGATTGAACTGGAAGGATCTGGAAGCGGCAATACAGAGATGAGCTGGACATTGAAGTTTCAGGCATTATCTGTGGGGACTACGACAGTAAATATTTCCAAAGTAACAGCCAGTGCGTCTTCAGGAGACGATGTGACAGTTGTAGAGGGTAGCTCGACCGTTACGATCGGAGAAGGGGATCCGTCTCTGATCACAGATGATGAAGAGACTACAGAGTCATCTGGTAATGGTGGGGATATTGAGATTGACGGACAGACTTATTCTGTTGTTACAGATATTCCGGAGGTATTGATTCCAGATGGATTTGTAACGGCTGATATGCCTTATAATGGTAATACTTATGCGGCGACCAAGCAGGAAAGTGGTAAGATGTATGCCATTTATCTGAAGGATGCCAATGAGGAAGAAGATTTCTGGCTGTATGATCCGGATAAAGATAAGTTTTCTCCGTTTGAGCAGGTAAGTATTTCCAGTGACCGTTACATTGTTCTGTTGTCCGAGGATAAGACCAAAGATCTGCCAGATACATTGCAGAAGACGACGATGACGGTAGAAGGAAAAGAGTTCCCGGCATGGCAGAATACGGATGCCAGTTCTTATTATGTGGTATATGCAGTGAACAGTGATGGAGAAGAAGGCTTCTACCAGTATGATGCAGTAGATGAGACCTATCAGAGATACACACCGGAGACGAAAGATAAAGAAGAAGACACAACAAAGCTTGGTGGACTTCTGAATAAACTGCGCACAAATCTGGATAAGGTAATTCTGGTCGCATGGGGAATCTTCCTCGTGATGCTGATTATTTTGATCATTCTTACAATCAAGCTGCGTCATCGCAATCTGGAATTGGATGATCTGTACGAAGAATATGATATTGATGATGAGCCGGAACCGGTAAAAGAGAGCAAGAAAGAGAAAAAGGCAAGAAAGAAAGCGGAAAAAGAAGCGAAGAAGTCCAAGAAATCTAAAAAGAAGTCGGAAGATGATTTCTATGATTTTGATGACGAAGATGATGAATATGATCTGGATGACGATTATGAAGATGAGATGTATGAGGACGAGGATGACTATGATGAATACGATGAGTATGAAGAGGAGCCATTCAAAGAATACAATCCTTCCGATTATGAGGATGACAGTGATATCGATGATCTGGATGAAATTCTGAATGCACGTGTGCGCGTGAAGAAGAGTGCGCCACGAAGAACTGCACAGACTTCAGCAAGACCGAAAAGTAATCAGAGAAGAGTAGGTCACTCAGAAGCAGATGATACATTCAAAATGGATCTGATCGATCTTGATTAAAACATCAAAGGAGGATGCGGAATATTGTATCCTCCTTTTGTGTATATAATGAAGCAACAGGGAGTATAAAACTTGAAAGGAGAACATTCATTATGTGTGGAATTGTAGGTTATGTAGGAGAGAGTCAGGCAGCGCCAATCTTGCTTGAGGGACTGGAGAAGCTGGAGTACAGAGGATATGACTCTGCCGGTATTGCAGTTTATGACGGAAAGAAAATCAATATGAAAAAAGCAATGGGACGGCTGAAAGTGCTGAATGAACTGACTCATGGAGGCGAGCTGCTTCCGGGTAAGCTTGGAATCGGTCATACCCGTTGGGCAACGCATGGCGCACCGTCTGATATCAACGCTCATCCGCATTTTAATAAAGATCAGAGTATCGTAGTGGTACACAATGGTATTATTGAGAACTATCTGAAATTAAAACATCGTCTGGAAAGCAAAGGATATGAGTTTGTATCAGAGACAGATACAGAGGTTATTGCACATCTTCTGGATTATTATTACGACAGAGATCCGCTGGAGGCAATCACGAAGGTTATGCACCGTATGGAAGGATCTTATGCACTTGGAATTATCTTCGCAGATCACCCAGAAGAGATGTATGCAGTACGTAAGGACAGCCCGCTGATCGTTGGACACACCAAAGATGGAAGTATCATCGCATCGGATGTACCGGCAGTGTTGAAATATACCAGAGATGTTGTATTTATTCAGAATGAAGAGATTGTAAAGCTGACAGAGGATAAGCTGGAGTTCTACAATATTGATGAAGAAGTGATTGAAAAAGAGACCACTCACATTGACTGGGACGTGAATGCAGCTGAGAAGGGCGGATACGAGCATTTCATGCTGAAGGAGATGTATGAACAGCCGAAGGCTATTCTGGATACATTTTCACCAAGAATCAAAGGCAATGAAGTCGTTATTGATGAACTTGGAATGAGTGATGATGAGATTCGTGCAGTTAAGAAGATTATGATCGTTGCCTGCGGTTCTGCTTATCATGCAGGTGTGACTGGCAAGTATATTTTTGAAGGACTGACCAGAATTCCAGTGGAAGTGGATACTGCTTCTGAATTCCGTTACCGTGATCCGATTATTGAAGACGGAACGTTACTGATCGTGATCAGCCAGTCCGGTGAGACAGCAGATTCACTGGCTGCAATCCGTGAGGCACATGCTAAGGGTGGTAAAGTGCTTGGTATTGTCAATGTAGTAGGAAGCTCTATTGCCAGAGAGGCAGATAATGTTATGTATACATGGGCAGGTCCGGAGATTGCAGTGGCAACTACCAAGGCATATAGCTGTCAGCTGATCGCAGAGTATCTGCTTGCAATGAAGTTTGCTCATGTAAGAGGAAAGATCAGTGACGCAGAACTTGCTGATATGATCGAGGATATGAAAGAACTGCCGGCACAGGTGGAGATGCTGCTGAATAATAAGAAGAATGTCCAGAAATTCGCTAACCGCTATCTGGCTGCAAAGGATATCTTCTATATCGGTCGTGGAATCGATTATGCGATCGCAATGGAAGGTTCTTTGAAGATGAAAGAGATTTCTTATGTACATTCTGATGCTTATGCAGCAGGAGAGTTGAAGCATGGTACGATTTCTCTGGTTGAGGACGGTACATTGGTAACGGCCATCCTGACACAGGAGAATCTATACAAGAAAATGATCAGTAACATGGAAGAGGTTAAGACCCGTGGAGCCTTTGTTATGGCAGTGACTAATGTGGATAATACAGAGGTTGAGAGAAATGCGGATTATGTAATGTACATTCCGAAGACGAATAAGTACTTTACCAATACACTTGCGATCATTCCGCTGCAGCTCTTCGGTTACTATGTAGCAGTTGGAAAAGGTTGTGACGTGGATAAGCCGAGAAATCTGGCGAAGTCTGTTACAGTAGAGTAGGAGTTACTATGCATTATGATTATCTGATCGTGGGCGCAGGACTGTTTGGTGCAGTGTTTGCCCACGAGGCTACCGAACGCAGCAAAAAATGTCTGGTCATTGACAGACGAGATCATATCGGAGGAAATATTTATACAGAGGAAGTGGAAGAAATTCAGGTACACCGCTATGGCGCACATATTTTCCACACTTCCAATAAGCAGATCTGGGACTATGTGAATCAGTTTGCTGAATTTAATAACTATATTAATTCACCGGTGGCAGTGTATAAGAATGAACTGTATAATCTTCCGTTCAATATGAACACGTTCAGTAAGATGTGGAACATCCGTACACCGCAGGAGGCGAAGGATATTATTGCTGCACAGATTGCGGATCTGAATATTACAGATCCGTCCAATCTGGAAGAACAGGCACTTTCACTGGTTGGAAAAGATGTTTATGAGAAGCTTGTAAAGGGATATACCGAGAAACAGTGGGGCAGAGACTGCAAGGAACTGCCGGCATTTATCATCCGCAGACTTCCGCTTCGATTTACTTATGATAATAATTATTTTAATGATCGTTATCAGGGAATCCCGATCGGAGGCTATACTGCGATCGTGGAGAAGCTTCTGGAAGGTTCAGATGTGCGGACAGGTGTGGATTTCCTGAAAAATCGGGATGAATACGAAGCACTGGCTGATAAAATCATTTACACAGGTATGATTGATGAGTATTATGATTATAAACTGGGCGCGTTGGAATACCGCAGTGTGCGTTTTGAAACAGAGACACTGGACTGCGAGAACTATCAGGGCAATGCAGTTGTGAATTATACAGAGCGCGAGGTACCGTATACCAGAATTATCGAGCATAAGCACTTTGAATTTGGTAAGCAGGAGAAAACAGTTATTTCCAGAGAGTATTCTTCCGAGTGGAAAGTGGGAGATGAACCGTATTATCCGGTAAATGATGAGAAAAACGGAGCATTATATGCCCGTTATCAGGAACTGGCAGCGCAGGAAGACAAGGTAATCTTCGGTGGACGACTGGGCGCATATCGGTATTATGATATGGATAAGGTGATAGAGGCTGCGTTAGAACTGGTTTTCAACATTTTTTGATGATTTGGTCACACTTTCAACACAATTTACGACTAGACTAACAGATATAGAAAAGATAAGGTATCCGTGGTCTGACAGTGGATTACGGTTGAGGAAGGAGACTTAGATATGGATAACCAGTATAATTATTATGATCCGAATAAAGAGGATAAGAACAATATATTTGATGAACAGCCGCAGGGAATGAATGGCGGGCAGACGGGAATGAATGGTCAGCTGCCAAAGAAGCATCACAAGTGTCCAAGATGGGCGAAGCTGGCAGGATCGGCAGTTGCCTTTGGTGTGATCGCAAGTTGCACCTTTATGGGAGTGAATGCGGTGGCAGGTAAGTATTTCGGTACGAATACCACACAACAGACATCCGGCAACAAGAGTACAACGTCCAAGAACTCTGACAGTACATCCACATTGAAGCTGAGCCAGTCATCCAGTACGGTGACTTCAGATGTGTCTGATATTGTAAATAATGCAATGCCATCAGTAGTAGCTATCACGAATATGAGTGTACAGGAAGTACAGAGTTACTTTGGAGGCACACAGCAGCAGGAGAGCACAAGCTGTGGCTCCGGTATTATTATTGGTAAGAATGACAGTGAGCTGCTGATCGTTACCAATAATCATGTGGTGGAAGGTGCTGAGACGTTGACCGTATCCTTTGCAAATGAAACTTCAGTAGAAGCAAGTATCAAGGGTACAGATCCCAGCAAGGATCTGGCAGTTGTTGCAGTTCCATTGGATTCCATCGATGATGATACCATGAATGCAATTTCAATCATCACATTAGGTGATTCCGATAAGCTGCAGGTGGGTGAGCCGGTAATCGCAATCGGTAATGCTCTTGGTTATGGACAGTCAGTTACAACTGGTATTGTATCTGCACTGGACAGAAATCTTGACATGGAAGGTTTTGACAGCAAACTGATCCAGACAGATGCAGCAATCAACCCTGGTAACAGTGGTGGTGCACTTCTGAATGCCAACGGTGAGCTGATCGGTATCAATACAGCAAAGGTAAATGCCAATGCAGTCGAGGGAATGGGTTATGCAATTCCTATTTCGGATGCTACATCTGTTATTGAGAATCTGATGAACCGCGAAACGCGTACGAAAGTGGACGAAAGCGAGCAGGGATTCCTTGGTATCGAAGGATATGATGTTACTTCTGAGAAAGCGGAGATGTATTCAATCCCGACCGGTGTATTTGTAAGATCCGTAGAGGATGGAAGCGCAGCAGATAAAGCTGGTATTACAGCAGAGTGTATTATTACCAAATTTGACGGAATTACTATTGACAGCATGTCCACATTGCAGTCACAGATGCAGTATTTCAAAGCTGGTGACAAAGTGGAAGTAGTCATTGAAGTTCCGAATAAGAACGGTACAAAATACGAGGAGAAGACGGTAACGGTCACTCTTGGTGAACGTTCCAAATAAAACTAAACAAAGGAGAGAAAGCATGTATTCATTTGACGAGGTAAGAGAGGTTGACAATGAGATTGCAGAAGCGATCGAGAGCGAGATGAGCAGACAGAATTCACACATTGAACTGATTGCTTCTGAGAACTGGGTGAGCAAGGCTGTTATGGCAGCAATGGGAAGCCCGTTGACCAACAAGTATGCAGAAGGGTATCCGGGAAAGCGCTATTATGGTGGATGCCAGTGCGTTGATGTAGTGGAAAATCTGGCGATTGAACGTGCAAAGGAGCTGTTTGGCTGTGATTATGCCAATGTACAGCCACATTCCGGAGCACAGGCTAATCTGGCGGTATTTTTCGCAATGCTGGAGCCGGGAGACAAAGTCCTGAGTATGAATCTGGATCAGGGTGGACATCTGAGCCACGGTTCACCGGTGAATATTTCCGGTAAATATTTTGACATCGTATCTTACGGAGTCAATGATGAAGGCTTTATCGATTATGATAAGGTGCGGGAGATCGCACTGGCTGAGAAGCCGAAGATGATCATTGCAGGAGCAAGCGCTTATGCGAGAACAATTGATTTCAAGAAATTCCGTGAGATTGCTGATGAGGTGGGAGCATATCTGATGGCAGATATTGCACACATTGCAGGTCTGGTAGCCACAGGACTGCATCCAAGTCCGATCCCGTACGCTGATGTAGTAACAACTACAACACACAAGACACTGCGCGGTCCAAGAGGCGGTATGATCCTGTGCAATGAAGAAGCTGCTAAGAAGTTCAACTTCAATAAAGCAGTATTCCCTGGTATTCAGGGAGGTCCACTTGAGCATGTGATTGCTGCAAAAGCGGTATGCTTTAAAGAAGCACTTCAGCCGGAATTTAAGACTTATCAGGAGCAGATTTTGAAGAATGCAAAAGCACTCAGCAAAGGTCTGATGGACAGAGGCGTGAAGATTGTATCCGGTGGTACAGATAACCATCTGATGTTGGTAGACCTGAGAGGCCTGGAGCTTACCGGTAAAGAACTGGAGAAGCTTCTGGACGAGGCGCATATTACATGTAACAAGAACACCGTTCCAAATGATCCGAGATCACCATTTGTAACCAGTGGTGTGCGTCTGGGAACACCGGCAGTAACATCCAGAGGAATGGTAGAAGAAGATATGGATAAGATTGCAGAGGCAATTGCTCTGGTTGTGAAAGAGCCGGAGAAGATTGGAATGGCAAGATCCATCGTAAAAGAACTTACAGAAAAATATCCATTAGTATAATGATGATACTGACAACAGGTCTGGCGTGTGCCAGGCCTGTTGTTTTAGATATAACAGAGACTTTCATTCACCTTTCATTCGAGTTTTCCATAGTATGATACTGTAAATATTCTGAAAGGAGTAAATGAAAATGCCGAATTACCGTTATCATACACCGGAATCAAACAGGCGTGGTTACTGTGGATGTTCATCCAGCATGAACGGATGTAATCAACAGCAGTCAAATGTCCGCCCCCAGCGGGAATCCTGCGAAGTCCATTACTGCGATTGCGATACTGCCGGAGAAATGTCCTGTGCAGTAAAGGGTCGCTACGATACTCTGGGCGATATGGCAGTTGCCATGGCTTATGTCCCTTGGCAGATGTGGCGAAATGTCTTGGATGTAGAGAAAGGTCTCTGCTGTGGAACTATTTTCGAAGACTTAAACAAACCATTCTGTGGAACAGGAGGTGTCCGTAGATGAATGACAATAAGCCTTGCAGACAGGAGTTGATGAATCGAATCAATGCCGCCAGTTTCGCTGTAGACGATGTAAAGTTATTTCTGGATACCCATCCCTGCGACAAGGATGCCATGGAATATTTTGAAAAATATCAGGAAATGCGCAAATGTGCTCTGCACGAATATGCCAAATACTACAGTCCGCTCACCATCGATACTGTGCGCACAGACTCCTGTGAAAACTGGAGTTGGATCGATGAACCGTGGCCATGGCAGGAAGGGGGATGCTAGTATATGTGGAATTATGAGAAACGACTGCAATATCCGGTAAAAATCAGCCAGACTAATCCACAGATGGCACAAGTGATTATCAGTCAGTTTGGTGGACCTGACGGCGAGCTTAGTGCATCTATGCGTTATCTGTCACAGAGATATACCATGCCATATAAAGAAGTAACAGGAATACTCACAGATATTGGAACGGAAGAACTTGCCCATATGGAAATGATCTGCGCCATTGTCTATCAGCTCACCCGTAACCTTACAGTCGAACAGTTAAAGGAATCCGGATTTGACAAATACTATGTGGATCACACACTTGCTCTGTGGCCACAGTCAGCCGGAGGTGTACCATGGAGTGCCACAACTTTCCAGTCCAAAGGTGATCCAATTACCGATCTGCACGAGGATATGGCAGCCGAACAGAAAGCTCGCACGACCTATGACAATATCCTCCGTTTGGTAAAGGATCCGGAAGTTGCTGATCCGATCCGATTCCTTCGGGAACGTGAAATTGTGCATTACCAGAGATTCGGTGAAAGTCTGCGGATCGTACAGGATCGTCTTGACAGCAAGAATTTCTACGCATTCAATCCGGAATTCGATAACAGACGCTCTGGAAAATGCTGTGACTAAACAATCCGTAGGCATCATAGTTGGGGGCTTTTGCCCCCAACATCTTTTTATATTAAAATAGGGGGGAATCGGCATACTGATTTCCCCTAAAATATTGCTTGATAACAATTAAAACGTGAATGAAACGGTTGTATTTGGGGTTTGATATCGTTATAATATGGAGTTAGTATAGCGTGAGTCTGCGCTTGCAGGACACGTATGGATAGGAGAGTGTAGATATTTATGGGAGAAATCAGACATATGTCCGAAGCCAGGAGAAGAAAGAAACGGACGTCTGCCAGACCTGCACCTGCAAAAAAGAGAAGACCTGCGGTGAGGTATTTTGATTACAGTATGTTGGCAGTTTTGGTGTTTCTGGTGTGCTTTGGACTGATCATGCTGTACAGCAGCAGTTCATATAGTGCTCTGGTAAAATATAATGACAGTATGTATTTTCTGAAAAGACAGGTGCTTTTCTGTGGCATGGGATTTTTCGCGATGTATTGGATCTCGCAGATTGATTATCATATTTATGCGAAATATGCAGAAAAGCTTTACTGGTTTTCGATTGCCCTGTTATTTCTTGTAAGACTGACACCTCTTGGAAAAGAGGTAAATGGTGCGAAGCGTTGGATTCGTCTGCCGATGAACCAGCAGCTTCAGCCGGCAGAGATTGTGAAGCTGGCAGTGATTCTTTTAATCCCGATTATTCTGTGCCAGCTTGGAAACCGGGCACATAAAAAGGACGGAATTGTAAAAGTGATTATCTGGGGCTTTGGAGCAGCAGCGGGTGTGTATTTTCTGACCAGTAATTTGAGTTCTGCGATAATCGTAGCAGGGATTACGGTGTGTCTTTTGTTTGTAGTCCATCCGAAGACAAAGCCGTTTATGGTGCTTGCGGGTAGTGGACTTACGGCAGCGATAATTGCTGTAGCGGTGTTGAACCGTATGATCCAGGATGCCGGTTCCAGTGGAAGCTTCCGTTTGCGTCGTGTACTGGTATGGCTGCAGCCGGAACAGTATGCGTCAGGCTCTGGTTATCAGACACTGCAGGGATTGTATGCGATCGGTTCTGGCGGATTTTTCGGGAAAGGACTTGGTAACAGCGCGCAGAAGATGATCATTCCGGAGGTACAGAACGATATGATCCTTTCGGTTATCTGTGAAGAATTGGGAGTGTGTGGCGTGATTATTGTACTGGTGCTTTTTGGACTGTTATTGTACCGGTTGATGTTTATTGCACAGAATGCACCGGATATGTATGGAGCATTGGTTGCCAGTGGCATTTTCGCCCATATTGCGATCCAGGTGATTTTGAATATAGCGGTTGTGACCAATACAATACCAAATACGGGTGTTACACTTCCGTTTATCAGTTACGGAGGCACGTCGATCCTGTTCCTGATGGCGGAAATGGGAATTGCACTCAGTATATCGAGACAGATACGTGTGGAAGAATAGTGCAAAAACACTCTTTTCAATCCTTGTATAATGTGCTATCATATATTAAGTGGTTTTTGATACTACATATAATAGAAGCGAATGACGAACATCGACGCTTGCGGGAGGAAATGAAATGAGTTATAAGATTATCGTTGACAGTTGTGGAGAATTATCCCCGGAGATGAAGGCTTCCGGATATTTCGCAACAGCATCTTTGTCGATTGATGTGGACGATTATCATGTGATAGATGATGAGACATTTAATCAGAAAGAGTTTTTGGAGAAAGTGGCGGCCAGTCCCAATTGCCCGAAGTCTTCCTGTCCGTCTCCGGATACTTATATGGAGAAGTACCACTGTGATGCAGATCATGTGTATGCAGTGACATTGTCGGCAGAATTGAGTGGCTCATATAATAGTGCGGTGCTGGGAGTGGAGTTATATAAGGAAGAGTATGGCGAGAAGAAGATCCATGTATTTAATTCCAAGTCAGCATCTATCGGAGAGACTTTGATCGCAATGAAGATCGCAGAGTGTGAAGATAAAGGAATGACATTTGGAGAGGTTATTGACACGGTAGAGACGTATATTGAGGATCAACATACGTACTTTTTATTGGAATCGCTTGAGGCGCTTCGTAAGAACGGTCGCCTGACCGGATTGAAAGCGATGGTAGCTACAGCACTTAGTATCAAGCCTGTCATGGGCGCTACGCCAGAGGGGACAATCTGTCAGTTGGGACAGGCACGAGGTATGAAGAAAGCCCTGGTGAAGATGGCAGATGAGATTGCTGCTCATGAGGAGCATGCAGAGGATAAGATCCTTGCGATCAGCCATTGTAACTGCTCGGCGAGAGCTGAAGAGTTGAAGAAGCTGCTGTTGGCCCGCCTGCAGCCGAAGGATGTGATTATTTTGGATACAGCCGGAATCAGCAGCCTGTATGCATCAGATGGCGGTGTGATAGCAGTTATTTAACATTGTTCTGTCGATAATTCTATGATATACTATAGGAAGCAGTTGTCAGATGAGAAGCGTGTGACAGCAGCCAGATCAGAAGTATAAGGAGTATATGGATATGAGTCAGGCAAAGGTTGATCAGTATAAAAAGGATAAAATGAATCGTAAGAAGAATATGCAGAAGGACAAAGCGAAGCGTGCATTTCGTCGTATCGCAGTCGGGGTTGTCAGCCTTGTGCTGGTAGGATGGCTCGGATATTCTGTATATAATGTGTACGATTCTAATAAGCCACAGCAGACAGCAGAGATTGATTACAGTGCGATCACGAATTATCAGCAGAGTCTGGTTACAACAGATGGTGAATAATAAGTGGCAGATAAGCCCAACAATTTCATAAAAGTGTAACAAAGTGGAGGATTCCCTGTGAATCAGATGAAATAATCTGATTTGCAGGGATTTTTTTGTGTGGGTAAGCGAGTTGCAAATAGCGATTTTTCAAAAATGGGGGTTGAAATGACCTAAAATATGGGTTACAATGGTTTCAAGTGGTAGAAAGTGGTGAAAAGTGGTATAAAGTGGTTCGAAAGTGGAAGAGAATCCTTTGTACGTTTCAGGAAGGCTGCTGGGGAGCGGCCGAATGAAAGAGGGTGAGTTCCAATGACGTTGAAAGGAGAATACAGTCATAACATCGATCCAAAGGGTCGATTGATCATTCCAGCTAAGCTGCGTGACGGATTAGGGGAGCATTTCGTCATCACAAAAGGAATGGAAAACTGCCTGTACGTCTACCCGGAAGCTGAATGGAACGCCTTTGAAGAAAAACTTAACGCCTTACCAACCACCACGGATAAAAATGCCCGCAAGTTTGCATACTTTTTTCAGGGGTCTGCAACTGACGGCGAACTTGACAAACAAGGAAGAACACTGATCCCTGCGGTCTTAAGAGATTATGCGATGCTCGGCAAAGAGGTCGTATTTATCGGTATGGGGAAGCGTGCCGAGATATGGGACAAGGCCAGATGGGATGCGAAGAATGCTGAAGTGGAAGCTGATATTGAGGATATCGCATCTGAGATGGAAGCAAGCGGATTCAGTATCTAGGGGAGAAAGATATGGAATTCAAACATGTATCAGTATTATTGCAGGAAACGGTTGACGGATTGAACGTTAAACCGGATGGCATCTATGTGGATGGCACACTGGGCGGTGGAGGACACAGCTATGAAGTGTGCACCAGATTGGGTGCGAAGGGGAGTATTATAGGAATAGACCAGGATGAGGCGGCGATTGAAGCTGCGAGCATCCGATTAAAGGACTTCGGGGAGAAAGTCACAATAGTCCGAAGCAACTACTGTGATATGAAGTCCAGGCTTCATGAATTGGGAATTGACAAGGTCGATGGGATCATGCTGGATCTGGGCGTATCATCTTATCAGTTAGATACGGCAGATCGGGGATTCTCCTATCGCGAAGATGCACCTCTGGATATGCGGATGGATCAAAGGTCAGAGATGACAGCCAGAGACATCGTCAATGACTACAGTGAGATGGATCTCTATCGCGTGATCCGCGATTACGGGGAGGACAAGTTTGCAAAGAATATTGCCAGACATATCGTCCGGGAACGCGCGAAGAGACCTATCGAAACGACTGGAGAACTGACAGAGGTAATCCGCCATGCAATCCCAATGAAATTTCAAAAGAAAACAGGTCATCCGGCCAAGCGGACGTTTCAGGCAATCCGTATTGAGCTGAACAGAGAATTGGATGTACTCAGGGATTCTCTGGATGACATGATCGATATGTTGAATCCGGGAGGAAGGTTATGTATCATTACCTTCCATTCTTTGGAAGACCGGATCGTGAAGAGTGCATTTAAGAAAAATGAAAATCCATGTACCTGTCCGAGTGATTTTCCGGTATGCGTATGTGGTAAAGTCTCAAAAGGACGAGTAATTACCAGAAAGCCAATTCTTCCAAGCGAGGAAGAGATGGAGGTTAACAGCAGATCCAAGAGCGCCAAGCTCAGGATCTTTGAACGGAGTTAAATGATTAATTAGTAGAAAGGGGAGAGGGGTATGGCAGCAAGAACATCTGCAAGAAGACGAGTTCAGAATCAGCGGGTATCTGGTTCAGCAGGAATGTATGTATATGGCAATGCTGTTCCGAAGCCAGCCTACGAACCGCAGCGCAGAACTGCAGAGCCGGCGAGACATCAGCATGTAAGTCATCAGGTGAAGCAGAATCGCAAGAAAGCCATGGGGATCAACAAAGCTTACGTGGTGTTTCTTTCGGTTGCAGCAATTTTAATGCTGGTAGTCTGTGTGCAGTATGTACAGTTACGTGCAGAGCTTACAAACCGCTCCAAGAATATTACAGCACTTCAGGAGGAACTTGCGAATCTGAATGAAGCGAATACGACAAAGTACAATGCAGTGATGGATTCCGTGAATCTGGAAGAGGTTCGTGAGAAAGCCATGAATGATCTGGGAATGGTATATGCCAATGAGAACCAAGTGGTAGAATACGATAATCCCGATGGAGATTATATCAAGCAGTATGAGCAGATTCCGGATGAAGGAGTTGTTGCCAGTTCTGCAAAAACGAATGAATAAGGTGGAAATATGATCAGAAAAGTAAAATCCTATTTGATAAAGAAATTTCCCAAATTTATGCAAAAGAAGCTGGTATTGCTCTATGGAGTTATTATACTGGCTTTTGTTGTTCTTGTGGGAAGGGTAACTTATATCAATGCCAGATCCGGCGATGAATACACCAGAGTGGTGCTGGAGCAGCAGCAGTATGATAGTCAGACGATCCCTTATAAGAGAGGAGATATCACAGACCGTAATGGGACAAAGCTTGCAACGAGTGAACGAGTGTATAATGTGATCCTGGATGTGAAAGCATTAAAGAGTGATGACGCCTATGAGTCGCCGACGATTGCTGCTCTGGTGGATTGTTTCGATCTGAAAGAAAGTGATATTCAGAAAGTGATCGAGGATAATCCGGACAGCAGATATCAGATTCTGAAAAAAGGGGTGGAATATGCAACTGCCCAGAAGTTTGAGAAGCTGACAGCGGATACGGAGAATAACTCTAATATTAAGGGCGTATGGCTGGAAGAAGATTATGTGAGAAAATATCCATATAATACACTGGCAAGTGATGTGATTGGTTTTACTTCTGATGGTAATGTGGGAAATAATGGTATCGAGGGATATTATAACTCTACGTTAAATGGAAGTGACGGACGCAGATACGGATATCTGGATTCAGATTCGACGGTAGAGAGAACGGTGAAAGAGCCGACCAATGGAGATACCGTAGTGTCTACGATTGATCTTCAGGTACAGAGTATCGTAGAAAAACATATTCTTGCATTCAATGAAGAACATAAGAATTATGCCTATGATGGCGAAGGTAGTAAAAACACGGCGGTAATCGTAATGAATCCACAGAATGGAGAGATCATTGCAGAAGCGAGTTATCCGAATTATGATCTGAATAATCCAAGAGATCTTTCCGGTTATTATACGGAAGAGCAATTAAAGGCAATGTCAGATGATGATAAACTGGAAGCATTGAATTCTCTGTGGAAAAATTTCTGTATCAGCGATACGTATGAGCCTGGATCAACTATTAAACCGTTTACGGTAGCAACAGCATTGGAGACCGGAGCATTGAAAGGAGATGAGACCTTCTATTGCGGCGGTATGCTGCATGTGGGAGATCACGATATTCACTGTATCAATCGGGAAGGACATGGCACACAGACCATCAAAGAGGCTGTGCAGAATTCCTGTAACGTGGCATTGATGCAGATCGGAGCATTGATTGGTAAAGACAACCTTAGCAAGTATCAGCATGTATTTGGATTTGGTGAGTTGACAGGTATTGATCTTCCGGGAGATGCCTCTACAGAAGGTCTGTTGTATACGCCGGAAAATATGGATGATGCCAGCCTGGCAACCAACTCATTTGGACAGAACTTTAACGTAACTATGACACAGTTGGTATCTGGTTTCTGTTCTCTGATCAATGGCGGCGATTATTATGAGCCACATGTGATAAAACAGATCCAGAACGAGAATGGCAATGTGATCGAGACGAAGAATCCGGTGCTTGTAAAACGGACTGTTTCCCAGGAAACCAGTACCATGGTCAAGGACTACATGCGTGGTGTAGTTGAAAATGGTAGTGGTAAGAAGGCTAATCTGGAAGGCTACGAAGTAGGAGGTAAAACAGGTACAGCCGAGAAGCTTCCTCGTGATAATGGTAAGTATTTGGTATCTTTTATCGGTTATGCACCACAGGAGAATCCGGAAGTGGTTGTGTATGTGGTTATCGATGAGGTCAATGATTATGACCAGGCACAGAGTTCTTATGCGGTACAGATGGCAGCTGATATCATGAAAGAGATTTTCCCATATCTCGGAATTACAACGGTGGAAGGATATGAGCCGACAACTGATGATGCATCAACAGCTGACAGTACATCAACAGACACTGCTGTGGAAAGTACAACTACAGACAGTACTTCTACAGGAACTGCATACACAAATGGTACATCGGGAAGTTCAGACAGTCCGTATGAAGGATACGAACTTGCATCAGATGGATACTACTATGGTAATGATGGGTATTACGATAAATATGGTAATTTCTATACCTATTAAACACAAAAAAGAATAAATAAGCATAACCCGACAAGACGAACCGTAAACTGTATGGAATCGTATTGTGGGGTTTCTTGATTGAAGAACAGAACATATAACAGAAAAAAGATATGTGTCGTATTCCTTGCGGCTCTTGGAATTGTAATCTTTCTGATAGGGAGAATGGTGTATCTGATGATCTTTGAAGCGGAGTATTATCAGAAAAAGGCAGAGGCACTGCATGAACGGGAGCGTGATATCAAAGCGGCAAGAGGGGAGATCATTGATTGCAATGGAACGGTACTTGCTACGAATAAAACAGTTTGTACGATTTCGGTCATTCACAGTCAGATTAAAGATCCGGAGCGGGTGATCCGTTCTCTCTCAGAACTTCTCGATATGGATGAAGAAGCAGTTCGGAAAAGGGTAGAGAAGGTGTCATCTATTGAAAGGATTCAGACAAATGTGGAGAAAGAAATAGGAGATAAGATCCGGGATCTGGAACTTGCAGGAGTAAAAGTGGATGAAGATTTTAAACGGTATTATCCGTATCATGAACTGGCGTCTACAGTGCTTGGATTTACCGGAGGAGATAATCAGGGAATCATTGGTCTGGAAGTGAAGTACGAGGACTGGCTGGCGGGAACGGATGGCAAGATCCTGACCGTGACGGATGCCAGGGGTGTGGAGCTAGATAAGATCGCAGAGGACCGATTAGAACCGGTGCCGGGGAAAACATTGCAGCTCAGTATGGACTACAATATTCAGATGTATGCGCAGCAGATGGCTGAGAAGGTCATGGAAGAAAAACAGGCAGATGGCGTATCGATCATCCTGATGAATCCTTCGAATGGGGAACTGTATGCAATGGTAAATGTGCCGGAATTTGATCTGGATGATCCGTTTACTTTACCGCAAGGGACAGTGGGACTTACGGAAGAAGAAAAACAGGATGCGCTCAATCAGATGTGGAGGAATCGCAGTATCAATGACACATATGAACCCGGATCTGTATTCAAGGTGGTGACGGCGGCTGCCTGTCTGGAGGAAGGCGTGGTCACTACGCAGGATCAGTTTCATTGTCCGGGATATTATGTGGTGGAAGACCGTAGAATCCGTTGTCATAAAATGGGCGGACATGGATCAGAGACTTTTGTGCAGGGGATCCAGAATTCCTGCAACCCGGTATTTATTAATATTGGTCTGCGGCTTGGCGTGGATCGGTTCTGTGATTATTATGATCAGTTTGGTCTGCTTGGAAATACAGGCGTGGATCTGCCGGGCGAAGCATCTACCATTATGCATCAGCGGAAGAATATCGGGCAGGTGGAGCTTGCAACCATGTCTTTTGGACAGTCCTTTCAGGTGACACCTATCCAGATGGCGACAACATTCAGTTCTATTATTAATGGAGGCAACCGTGTGACACCACATTTCGGGAAACGGGTATTGGATCAGGACGGAACGGTGGCGGAGACATTTTCGGATAAAAAAGGGAAACGGATTTTATCAGAAGAAACATCAGCAACAATGCGTGCACTTCTGGAAAGTGTTGTGTCAGAAGGTGGTGGTAAGAATGCTGCTGTAGAAGGTTATCGTATTGGAGGAAAGACAGCGACTTCCCAGACACTGCCACGTAGTGCGAATAAATACATTTCCTCTTTTGTGGGATTTGCGCCGGCAGATGATCCGCAGATTCTCGGGATGTGTATTATCTATAATCCACAGGGAGTGTATTACGGAGGGACTATAGCGGCTCCTGTAATCGGAAAAATCTTCGAAAATATCCTTCCCTATCTTGGCATTGAAAAAGAATAAGAAATGAAGTATACTGTTTTAAGTTAGAAAAAAGCAAAAGAGACGATGAGGTGTGTTATGGATTATAAAATATTTATTCCGGTATTGGTGTCATTCGCGTTAAGTGCAATTATGGGACCAGTGATCATTCCTGTACTGAGGAACCTGAAGATGGGGCAGACAGAGAGAGAGGAAGGAGTAAAAGAGCATTTGAAAAAAGCTGGAACGCCAACTATGGGAGGCGTGATCATCCTGCTCAGTATACTGATTACTTCGTTGTTTTACATCAGAAGTAATCCGCAGATCATTCCGGTACTTTTTGTGACGATCGGTTTTGGCCTGATCGGATTCCTGGATGATTATCTGAAGGTAGTCATGAAGCGTTCGGACGGATTGTTTCCAAAACAGAAGATGGCGTTACAGATTGTAGTAACAGCAATCTTTGCGTATTATCTGGTGAAAGTGGCAGGCATTTCTTTGAAAATGCTGGTTCCGTTTTCAGGTGGCAGGTATCTGGATCTTGGCTGGCTTGCAATTCCGGTACTGTTCTTTGCAGTGATCGGTACAGTTAATGGTGTGAACTTTACGGATGGACTTGACGGATTGGCTTCCAGTGTTACTGTACTTGTGGCTACGTTCTTCACTGTAGTTGCGATTGGTACCAAGAGCGGGATTGAGCCTGTGACCGGAGCAGTTGTAGGTGCGCTGCTTGGATTCCTTCTGTTCAATGTATATCCGGCAAGCGTGTTTATGGGAGATACAGGCTCCCTGGCATTAGGAGGATTTGTGGCTTCCGCGGCGTATATGCTTCAGATGCCGTTATTCATTATTATTGTAGGTCTGATCTATCTGGTAGAGGTACTGTCAGTTATCATTCAGGTCACCTACTTTAAGAAAACCGGTGGAAAGAGAATTTTCAAGATGGCACCGATCCATCATCACTTTGAACTTTGTGGCTGGTCAGAGACCAGAGTTGTGGCTGTATTTTCTATTATTACAGCACTGCTTTGCATGGTTGCGCTGATGGCTATGTAACAGATTAGGAGGATATCATGGATATAGCAGGAAAAAATGTGCTGGTGTTCGGTTCTGGTATCAGTGGAATCGGAGCAGCAGGACTTCTGGAAGAACGAGGAGCGTCTGTGACGCTTTATGATGGCAATGACAAGCTGGATGCGGAGGAGATCCGCGGCAAGATGAAGGATGGCGCGAAGGCAGATATCGTGTTGGGAGAGTTTCCGGAAGAGCTTCTTGGTAAACTTGATCTGGTGATCATCAGTCCCGGTGTGCCGACGGACCTTCCGATCGTGAATCGCATGCGGGAAGCAGATATTCCGGTAGTAGGCGAGATTGAGCTTGCATATGAGCTTGGCAAAGGAGAAGTACTTGCGATTACCGGTACCAATGGTAAGACTACGACGACAGCACTTCTTGGCGAGATCATGAAGGCTGTATATGACAGTGCGTTTGTAGTTGGTAATATCGGAATCCCTTACACCAATGTAGTAGATGAGACCAGAAATGATTCTGTGATCGTAGCGGAGATGAGCAGCTTTCAGTTGGAGAGTATCGTGGACTTCAGACCGAGAGTATCTGCTATCCTGAATATTACACCGGATCATCTGAACCGTCATCATACGATGGAAGCATACATACAGGCTAAGAAAAATGTGGCGATCAATCAGACAGCAGAAGATACCTGTGTATTGAATTATGAGGACGAAGTACTTCGTGAATTTGGTGAAACATTGCAGACGAAGGTTCTATATTTCAGCAGCAAGCGTAAACTGGATAAAGGAATCTATCTGGAAGATGGTAACATCATTTACCGGAATCCGGATGAATGTCTGGTGTGCAATGTAAAGGAGCTTAAACTTCTTGGTGTACACAATTATGAGAATGTAATGGCAGCAGTTGCTATGGCAGCAGCTTACGGTGTGCCGATGGACAGTATCCGTAAGACGATTAAAGAATTTGCAGGAGTAGAACACCGTATTGAATTTGTGGCAGAGAAGAATGGTGTGGCATATTACAATGATTCCAAGGGGACGAATCCGGATGCTGCGATCCGTGGAATTCAGGCAATGAACCGTCCAACGTATCTGATCGGTGGTGGTTACGATAAACAGTCCGAGTATAAAGAATGGATTGAGAGTTTTGATGGCAAAGTAAAGAAACTGCTTCTGATCGGACAGACCAGAGAAAAGATTGCCAAAGAGGCAGAAGAGTGTGGATTTACGGATATTATGCTGTTAGATACATTTGAAGATGCGGTGCTTACAGCTGCAAAGCTTGCTGAGCCAGGAGAGGCAGTGCTTTTGTCTCCGGCATGTGCAAGCTGGGGGATGTTTAAGAACTACGAAGAACGCGGAGATAAATTCAAAGAAATTGTAAATTCTCTGTAAGGAGGCTTGGCGCTTCGTGCCGGACTTGAAAAAGAAAAGCTATGATCACACATTGTTGGTGACACTGTTTCTGATTATGATCATCGGACTGGTGATCCTGTACAGTACCAGTGCCTACAATGGGGAAGTGAAGTTTCATGATTCTTTTTACTATCTGAAGAAGCAGCTGTTTGCGACAGGACTTGGCGTTGTGGCGATGTTTGTGATGGCCGGGACGGACTATCATTTCTGGAAGAAATTCGCGATTCCGGCGTATCTGGGTGCAATCCTTCTGTCGATTGCAGTCGTATTGTTCGGTGATGAATATAACGGTTCCAAAAGATGGTTGTCTTTGGGACCGTTTTCATTTCAACCGTCCGAATATGCCAAGGTGGCAGTTATTCTGTTCCTGGCATATCTTGTGACGAGAAATGTGGAGAAGATGAGCAGTATCTGGACGATGCTTCGGATTATGCTGTGTGTACTGCCGGTAGTTGGTCTGGTGGGGGCCAGTAATCTGAGTACGGCAATTATTATATTAGGGATAGCTGCAGTGCTGATCTTTGTGGCAAGTCCCAGATATGCACAGTTTATCTGGATGGGAGTGCTGGGATGTGGCTTTATGGCTGTGTTTCTGGCACTGGAGAGCTATCGCCTGGAGCGGATCGCAATCTGGCGTAATCCGGAACAGTATGAGAAAGGGTATCAGACGCTGCAGGGACTGTATGCGATCGGCTCCGGTGGATTATTTGGCAGAGGACTGGGTGAGAGTATTCAGAAGCTTGGTTTTGTGCCGGAAGCGCAGAATGATATGATATTTTCCATTATATGTGAAGAATTGGGGCTGGTGGGAGCAGGTTTTGTACTGATATTGTTCCTGATTCTGATATGGCGGTTCTTTGTGATCGCGACACATGCAGAAGATCTGTTTGGTGCGTTGATCGGAGCGGGAGCCATGGCACATATGATGATACAGGTGATTTTGAATATATCGGTAGTGACCAATACGATTCCTAATACGGGGATTACACTTCCTTTTATCAGCTATGGAGGAACATCGGTAGTGTTTCTGCTGCTTGAGATGGGGCTGGTGCTCAGTGTGTCGGCCGGATAATGGATAAAGAGATGGGAAACTACGCAGGAGGAGTATAAATGGCAAAGAAACGGAGAAGAAGGAGAAAAAAGAATCACAGAGTGTATGCATTGGTAACGCTGGTTCTGGCAATCGCGATCATAGTGATCGGATTTGGACTTTTGTTCTATGTACAGAAGATTGAAGTAAGCGGCAATGATTATACAGAAAATGAGGTGATCACAGAATCAATGCAGAAGGATACGCTGTCATTCAATTCAGTTTATCTGCTGGTAAAATATCGCTTTCTGAATCATGATACACCGAAGAGCCTGGATTCTATGAAGGTAAGTCTGAAGAGTCCATGGACAGTAAAAGTAACGGTAAAGGAAAAAACGATTATCGGATATTTAGATGAAGGCAGTGAGTATGCGTACTTTGACAAAGACGGAAAGATTGTGCATAAAAGTACGGAACTTAGGGATGGCGTGCCTGGGATTGAAGGCATAGATGCCGGCAGCACAAAGCTGTATCAGAAAATGAAAGTAAAGAGTCATAAGCTCCTGCAGGCAATCCTTAATGTAGCTGTGGAAGTGAAGAATTATAATTTGACACCGGATCGGATTGTGTATGAGGATGATGGGATTAATCTGTACTTTGGTGCTATCTGTGTACAGCTTGGTACAGATATTACGACAGAGAAGATGGCGCAGATCTCACCGATCATCGCAAAACTCGAGGGTAAGAGCGGTGTACTTCATCTGGAGTATTATGAAAATGATTCCAATGTGATCACGTTCTCTGAGGAAGAGGCAGATGAGTCATCAGAAGATGATACGACATCAGAAGACGATGCAACATTAGAAGACGATACAACATCAGAAGATTCACCGGATGACAGTTATGGCACATCAGACTTTCAGGGAACTTATTATGGAGAATAGTTGTGAATATTATGAAAAATCGGTAAATTCCTATTGATATTTTGCCAAAAAGCTTATATTATAATACTATATATGGCAGAGTCTGTGTGCATCTGATGTATCAGACATGGTCGATATGGGATGTATATTTATATAATAAGGATGACGAAGGAGGAGAAACTCTTGCTGGAAATTAAGACAAACGAATCAGAAGCAGCGGCAAAGATAATTGTTGTAGGTGTCGGCGGCGGCGGTAACAACGCTGTGAACCGTATGATCGACGAGCAGATTGCCGGTGTTGAATTTATAGCTGTTAATACAGATAAGCAGGCACTTCAGTTGTGCAAGGCTCCGACACTGATGCAGGTTGGAGATAAGATTACAAAAGGACTTGGCGCTGGTGCCAGACCGGAGATCGGTGAGAAAGCTGCTGAGGAAAGTGCAGAAGAGATTTCGGCAGCACTGAAAGGTGCGGACATGGTATTTGTTACCTGTGGTATGGGTGGCGGTACCGGTACAGGAGCCACACCGGTAATCGCACGTATTGCCAAGGAGCAGGGTGCACTTACTGTTGGTGTTGTAACCAAGCCTTTCCGTTTCGAGTCTAAGACTCGTATGAACAATGCCCTTGCTGGTATTGAGAAGTTAAAAGAAAGTGTAGATACGCTGATTGTCATTCCAAATGATAAGCTGCTTGATATTGTAGACAGACGGACAACCATGCCGGAAGCTTTGAAGAAGGCTGACGAGGTATTGCAGCAGGGTATTCAGGGTATCACAGACCTGATCAATGTACCATCACTGATCAACCTCGACTTCGCTGATGTACAGACTGTTATGACAGATAAGGGCATTGCTCATATCGGTATCGGTCAGGGACGCGGCGATGATAAGGCTCTGGAAGCTGTTAAGCAGGCTGTTGCCAGTCCGCTTCTTGAGACTACGATCGCGGGTGCATCTCATGTTATCATCAATATTTCTGGTGATATCACTCTTATGGATGCAGCAGATGCAGCTGAATATGTTCAGGAACTTGCAGGTGAAGAGGCTAATATTATTTTTGGTGCTATGTACGATGATTCAAGAGCTGATGAAGCTACAATCACAGTTATTGCTACGGGCTTACATAACGTAGGCGGCACAACCTCTAAATTAAAATCCAGACTGGAAGGCGTACAGCGTCAGGGTATGGTTCCACCGGCATCTTCTTATGAGAGACAGTCATATACTGAGAGACCGACTTACGCATCACATGCAGCTAAGCAGGATATGGGAGCTGCACCGACTTCTAACGGTGGTACAACAGCAGTTCCAAGAAGAACAGTAGGCGGTACATCACCGACACTGGATACACCGAAGATCCCGACTGCTAAGGTGAAAGAGCAGTCCATTAAGATTCCGGATTTCTTCAAAAAGTAATTAATATTGACACGATTCGAAGAACCGTTGTAATGGCAGATGTTTTATTCTGCAATTACAGCGGTTCTTTTACGTAATAGTCATTATTGCAACAAAAAAAGGAAAGAATCTTGGCAGTAAAAATGTTATGCGTCTGTTCTGTTTTTGACAAAATATTTATCTTTCGTTCTTTATAATAGGTCTTGTTTGATTACCAAATCGATTTAGTATTCAGAAGAAAAAACAGAAAAAAACGAATTATTATTCAAGAGAGGATATCGTGTGTATTATGAGCTGTATATAGACGTATTATTTCTGGAGAATTTCCTGATGGACTACATATTGCTCCTGATCACAAAGCATGTACTGCGTTCTCGTGAGCCTGTCTGGCGGATCTGTCTGGCAGCACTTGCCGGGGCGCTTGCAACCTGTGTAGTGGTCGCTGTCAGGATACCTTATATGTTTATAAAATATGGACTTTTTTATTTGATTATTCCTGGAATTATGCTGATAGTGGGATTGAGGATCCGTAAAGGATCGGAGCTTGCAAGGGGAATGATTACTCTGTATATCGGTGGATTCCTGACAGGAGGGATATTTTCCTTTCTCGGACAGTATGCACAGGTTGGAAGTCTGTTCTTTGCACTTGCGGTAGCGAGCTATTATCTGGCTTCCGGGGCGCTGAAAATGTTATCACTGTTATTTCATTTTGGAGAGATCCACTGTGAAGTACGGCTGGTGTATGGGGAAAGAACGTGTTCGGCAGCGGCTGTGATTGATACAGGAAATCATCTGCGGGATCCGGTGAGTGGGAAGGCAGTCAGTATTATCACAAGGCATATGGCGGAGAAGCTGATGTCTTTGGAAGAATTGAAAAGTCTGCGCAAGATTGAATATCACACCATCGGAAAAGGCAGAGGAATGCTGCCGGTGGTTACCATCGACAGCCTGTGGATCGAAGGAGAAGAGCAGAGCTATGAGAAACCCATGATCGCAGTAAGTGATGACGCCTCTTTTGGAACGAGATATGACATGATATTAAATCCAGATATATAGCAGGAGGGTGTAATGATGAGTATGGCAGCAGGACTTGGATGGAAGATATTTCCACAGGTGAGAACATTTTTATTTCCGGAAACGAAAGAAGTTTTTTATATTGGTGGTGCCGATATCCTTCCGACACCGTTAAATGCAAGAGAGGAAGCGGAAGCTATCTCCGGGATTGGCACCGAGCGGGAGGAGGAAGTGAAAAAGAAGCTGATTGAGCATAACCTCAGACTGGTCGTATACATAGCTAAAAAGTTCGATAATACAGGAGTTGGTGTGGAGGATCTGATTTCCATTGGTACGATCGGATTGATCAAGGCGATCAATACCTATGATCCGGAGAAGAAGATCAAGCTTGCAACCTATGCATCCAGATGTATTGAAAATGAGATTTTGATGTATCTCAGGAGAAATAATAAGACCAGGCTGGAAGTGTCCATTGATGAGCCGTTAAATGTGGACTGGGATGGGAATGAATTGCTGTTGTCAGATATACTGGGGACGGAAGAGGATACAATCACCCGGGATCTGGAGCATGAAGCAGAGTGCAGAGTACTTCTGAAAGCGCTTGGAAGACTGAGCAGAAGGGAGCAGATGATCGTCCGGATGCGCTTTGGGATCGGCACCGGAGACGGAGAGGAAAAGACTCAGAAAGAGGTGGCGGATATACTTGGGATCTCCCAGTCTTATATCTCAAGACTGGAGAAGAAAATCATGCAGAGATTGCGCAGAGAAATGGTAAAATATGTGTGAATGTAGTATAATAAACCTAACAATAGAACCGTGACAGATACATAAGAAAAAGGGGATGACGGTATGAAACTTACGTTTATAGGAGCGGCCCATGAAGTGACTGGAAGCTGTCATTTGCTTCAGGCATGTGGCAGGAATATTCTGATTGACTGTGGTATGGAACAGGGACCGGATCTGTATGAGAATCAGGAGCTTCCGGTTAATGCGGGTGACATCGATTACGTATTATTGACTCATGCGCACATCGATCATTCCGGTAAGCTTCCTCTGCTGGCAAAAGAAGGATTCCGGGGTGAGATCATTACGACATTTGCTACAGCAGATCTGTGTGATATTATGCTGCGTGACAGTGCGCACATCCAGGAATTTGAGGCAGAATGGCGCAACCGAAAGGCAAGACGAAGCGGTGCAGAGATCTATGAACCAATGTATACCATGGCGGATGCAGATGCAGCGATCCGTCTGCTGGCTCCGTGTGATTATAATCAGAGGATCACACTGTGTGAAGGCATTGAGGTAAGATTTACCGATGTGGGACATTTGCTCGGATCAGCCTGTATTGAGATCTGGATTAATGAGGATGGCGTGTCTAAAAAGATTGTATTTTCCGGAGATGTAGGCAATCTGAACCAGCCGATCATCAAAGATCCTCAGTGTGTAAAAGAGACAGATTATGTGGTGATCGAATCTACATACGGGGACCGGACACACGGAGATAAGATTCCGGATTATGTAGGCGAATTTACCCGTATTTTGAAAGAGACATTTGACAGGGGCGGTAATGTAGTGATCCCATCCTTTGCCGTAGGAAGGACGCAGGAGATCCTGTATTTTATCCGGGAGATTAAGGAAGAGAACCGGATTCCGGAGTATCCGGATTTTGAAGTTTATGTGGATAGTCCACTGGCGATTGAAGCTACCAGAGTGTTCAATAAGAATGTAAAGTCCTGCTTTGACGAGGATGCTATGAAGCTGATCGAACAGGGTATTAACCCACTGGTATTTCCAGGATTAAAGACGTCTATCACGAGCGATGACTCTAAGGAGATTAATTTTGATGAGAAGCCGAAGGTTATCATCTCAGCTTCCGGCATGTGTGATGCAGGACGTATCAGACATCATCTGAAGCACAATCTCTGGCGTAAAGAATGTACCATTTGCTTTGTAGGATATCAGGCAGTGGGAACTCTTGGACGAAAGCTTGTAGAAGGTGCAGAGTGCGTTAAGATCTTTGGCGAGAGTATTATGGTCAATGCGAAGATTGAATGCCTGCAGGGGATCAGTGGTCACGCAGATATGAACGGACTTCTGGCATGGCTGCATGGTTTTGAGAAGAAGCCAGAGAGGATCATGGTCGTACATGGTGAGGATCATGTGACAGACAGCTTTGCAGAGCTTGCATCCAAAGAGATCGGATGCCCGGCATTTGCACCGTATTCCGGTGGTTGTGTGGATCTGGCGACGAATACGGTGATTACGGCAGGTACACCGGTACCGAAGAAGGCTGCTGAGAAGCCGGCAAGAGCACGTGCCAATGCTGCATTTGAACGTGTGGTTGCAGCTGCTAAGAGACTGCTGCAGGTGGTTCTTAAGAATGAAGGACTGGCGAACAAAGATCTGGCCAAATTCGAGACACAGATTCAGAATCTGGCAGACAAATGGGATCGTTAATGTCAAGGACTAAAAATTTTTTTATTTTCCTCAAGGGAGAATAACACCTGACCATATGGAGAGAATTTCTACTAGATAGAGCTGTGGATACAGCCAATATACATCTGGTGGAGGTTCGTAATGGCACAGGGAAAAGTGGAAATATGTGGAGTGAATACAGCAAAGCTTCCTATCCTGAGTAATCAGGAGAAGGAAGCTTTGTTTGCGCGTATCAAGGCAGGGGATGAAGAGGCGAAAGAACAGTATATTAAGGGAAATCTGAGATTGGTGTTAAGTGTTATCAAACGGTTCGGTAATAGCAATGAAAACCCGGATGATCTGTTTCAGATCGGATGTATCGGTCTGATCAAGGCAATCAATAATTTTAATACGGAGCTGGATGTGAAATTCAGCACTTATGCTGTCCCGATGATAATAGGGGAAATCCGAAGATACATGCGGGACAACAACAGCATACGGGTGAGCAGATCGTTACGGGATACGGCATATAAGGCAATCTATGCCAGGGAAACCTATGTGAAGCGTAATCAGAAGGAGCCTACGGTGGAAGAAATCGCGCAGGAGATAGGTATCTCAGGTGAGGATATTGTTTATGCGCTGGACGCCATACAGGTGCCTATGAGTTTGCAGGAGCCGGTCTATAATGACGGTGGGGATCCACTGTACGTGATGGATCAGATTAGTGACCGCAAGAACAAAGAAGAAAAATGGGTGGAGAATCTGTCGCTGGAAGCGGCATTGGACCGCCTTGGAGAGCGGGAACGGTATATCATAGAGCTTCGATTTTTTGAAGGAAAGACACAGATGGAAGTGGCAGATATGATCTGCATTTCCCAGGCACAGGTGAGCCGTCTGGAGAAATGTGCCCTCAAAAGTATGCGCCAGTATCTGAGTTAATTAGCGGTTGCTTTTTCATTCCTTTCATACTATGATAGATACAGAAAGGAGCGGATTATGAAAGCATGCATTTTTGACCTTGACGGAACATTGACAGACACACTTGATTCAATGGTATATTCAGTGAACCTGACTTTGCAGGAGATGGGGCTTGCTGAGATCAGCAGAGATCAGTGCCGAAGATTTGTAGGGAATGGAGCACGGAAGCTGATAGAAGATGCGTTGAATGCAGCAGGCGATAAAGGAGCGACACGGATTGAAGAGGGAATGCAGGTATATGGCAGAGTCTTCGGGGAGAACTGTACGTACCATGTAGCACCTTATGCAGGGATCCCGGAAGCATTGGAAGAGCTGAAGGACAGAGGAATAAGGCTTGCAGTGTTGTCGAATAAGCCGCATCAACAGACCCTAGATGTGGTAGAGACCTTTTTCGGAAAAGAGTTGTTTGATTATGTACAGGGACAGATGGATGGAATTCCGCGCAAACCGGATCCGGCTGGTATCCATTACATTCTTAAGAATATGCAGATTCCTGAATCAGAGTGCCTGTATGTGGGAGATTCTGAGGTGGACATTGTCACAGGACGTGCGGCAGGAGTTAAGAGCGTTGGCGTAGAATGGGGCTTCCGTGACAGGAAGACACTTGAGTCTGCAGGAGCAGAGCATATTATTACTACACCGGATCAGTTATTACAATTCGTATCATAGTCGTGAGGGAGGATAAGAGATATGTATGAATACGATGAAGAATGTCTGCAGGCGTTTCTGGAACAACAGGGCAAGCTCTTTGATGAGCCGGTAGCTGATACGCTGGAAGAAGCAGAGGCATTTTTGGAGGATTGCATGGCAGCAGTTGTGAATAATATCGAAGAAGTTAAGGAATTTCTGGAAGAAGAGGGCATGGATGTAGATGGCATGTCAATGGAAGAGATTGAGGAAGCCGCAGAAGTATTTGCACTGCCGAGCGGACAGTATCTGATTGTAGAAGGATAGAAGAATCTGAGATAAAAATTGAAAAAGAAGAATAAGAACTGAGAAGCCGCAGCTAATTAGCCGCGGCTTTTTTCAATGCCTCATCGACAGCATTTATGATTGCCTGAGAGGTATAATGGGTCTCTTCTGTGTACTGGATATCATCGAGAGACTGGTTGGCGACGATCTGGTCGGCAATCTCCTCAACTGCCGGTTGAAGTAATGGATACATGGCAGAGACTGTCTCATTCAGATTGGAGAAATGAATGGATGTGATCTCGGTTTCTGAGACGGTTACTTCCAGCGAAAGCGTGGTATCTCCAACCGTCAGATCTGAAGTATAGACGCCTGGATTATATTTGGCTGTTTTGTTATGAGTGCCCCGTACTTTAGGCAGAAACATGAAAATAAGCAGCAGGATCAGTACTATGGCTAAGACAGCAAAGATCGCTGTATAAATGATCTCTTTCATGTGTAAGACAACGATTCTGGTTTTGGAACTCATAATGGCCTCCTTATCAGTGGTCCTGGTATTATTTCTATAAATGTATGCAGGGAGGAAGGGATTTATGCGTGACAAATGGGAGCTTCTCTTGTAGAATAAGGAACGGAGGTAAGAACGATGTATATTATTGCAGGACTTGGTAATCCTACGAAACAGTACGAAGGTACAAGACATAATGTAGGATTTGATGTGATAGACCGCATTGCGGATGAATATAATATTTCTGTAGAGACACGGAAAGGAAAAGCACTGACGGGCACCGGGATCATTGCGGGACGCAAAGTCCTTCTGGCAAAGCCGCAGACTTATATGAATCTCAGCGGAGAGAGTCTCCGGGCACTGACAGATTTTTATAAGATCGATGTAGAGACAGAACTTCTTGTGATCTATGATGATATCAGTCTGGATGTGGGACAGCTCCGGATCCGTAAGAAAGGAAGTGCCGGAGGTCATAACGGAATCAAAAGCATTATCAGCCATTTGGGTACGAATGTATTTCCAAGGATCAAAGTAGGTGTCGGTGAGAAACCGTCCGGTTATGATCTGGCAGATTATGTGCTGGGACATTTTTCTAAGGATGACAGAGCAAAGATGCAGGAAGGCTATACCAGAGCCATGCACGCAGCAGAGATGCTTGTGGCGGGTGATGTAGAGCAGGCCATGAATGAATATAATAAAAAAGCAAAACAGGAGGCGTAGAGGCAGATGCAGGCGCTGATAGGGCCGTTGCAGGAACTGGCTGAATTTGAAGCAATTCAGAAAGAAAAACAGAAAGAAGCCGGAGTACTGCAGATATCCGGCTGTGTAAATTCTCAGAAAACGCATATGATGTACGCACTGGGCGATGGCTGTAAATACAGAGTCATCGCTTGTTCCAGTGAGTCAAAAGCAAGACAGGTATATGAGGAATATCATATGCTGGATCCGGAGACTTATTTTTATCCGGCAAAGGATTTCCTTTTTTATCAGGCAGATATCCGCAGCAAGGAACTTCAGGAATCCCGCATGACAGTAGTACAGGCAATTCTGGAGGAAAAACCGTTGACTGTAGTGGTGTCTTTTGATGCATTTATGGATGCACTTCCAGTGAAAGGTGCTATGAAAGACCGAGTGATCCGGATTGAAAACGGACAGACACTGGACTTTGATGAGATCCGGAAAGCGTTGACGGAGAATGGCTATGACAGGGAAGAACAGGTCGACGGACCGGGACAGTTTGCGATCCGCGGTGGTATCCTGGATATTTATCCGTTGACCGGGGAGCTTCCTGTGCGTATTGAGCTGTGGGGAGATGAAGTGGATTCTATTCGAAGCTTCGATACAGACAGTCAGCGTTCCGTGCAGAATCTGGATGAGGCAGTGATCTATCCGGCAGATGAGCTTCCGGGAAGGCCGGGAAAACGAGTGTCATTTCTGGAATATTTTCCGCCGGAAGATACGTTGGTATTTTTGGATGAACCGACCAGGCTGGTAGAAAAGGGCGAGGCAGTAGAACAGGAATTTGTAGAAGCGCAGGCAAAACGCGTGGAAAGTGGTTATGAAATATCGGATGATGAGATGGAGCTGTATGAGACGGCAGAGATCGTAAAGCGGATGAATACCTATTACTGCATTGGATTGTCTGCGCTTGATACTCATGGTAATGGTTTCAGATTCCGGAATAAATTCAGCATTAATACGAAGAGTGTGAATCCGTATAATAACAGTTTTGAGATGCTGACGAGAGACCTGAAGCGTCTGAAACGGAATGATTACAGAGTGATATTGTTGTCCGGTTCCAGAACCAGGGCGAAGCGTCTGGCGGAGGATCTGCGAGATTATAATCTGAGCAGTTATTACAGTGAAGAGCAGGACAGAGAAGTGCAGCCTGGTGAGATTATGACAGCTTATGGTCATGTGGCAGAGGGCTATGAGTATCCGATGCTGAAGTTTACGGTGATCTCGGAAACAGACATTTTCGGTAAAGTGCGTAAGAAACGCAAGCGTAAAAAATACGAAGGTCGCAAGATCCGTGACTTTACGGAACTGAAGGTGGGCGACTATGTGGTGCATGAGAATCACGGTGTCGGCATTTACCAGGGGATTGAGAAGATTGAATCGGATAAGATTGCCAAGGATTATATGAAGATTTCATATGCAGCAGGCGGTAATC